>Ga0160423_10000736_pt1 | contig 27233 bp, 25 predicted proteins | sample CRUFie14St8metaG_FD_108191 | JGI IMG/M metagenome (GOLD analysis project Ga0160423, IMG submission 108191) | Marine microbial communities from the Costa Rica Dome - CRUD Field 142mm St8 metaG | ecosystem: Environmental > Aquatic > Marine > Oceanic > Photic zone | place: Costa Rica: the Eastern...
TAAACAAAAAATTAATTTAAATTTTGAAGTTCCTAATGCTACTAATTTGCAGTTAGGTGTTTCAGCAAATAATTCTGGTTTATATCGAAATAGTTCTGGAGCTAATTATCCTTACAATATAGGTAATATGATTAATATAATAGGGTCAAGTGCATCATTACCAGGGTATTATTATTTTTATTATAATATTGAAGTTGAAGCTAAATGTTTTGATATAAATACTAATAATTTAATGACAGAGAAGAATCCTAATAGTAAAAAGAAATTAATCAAGATTACAGACATTTTAGGTAAACAAGTCAAAGAAATGAAACATACAGTATTGTTTTACATCTATAGTGATGGATCAATTGAAAAGAAAATGATTATAGAATAAATTATTTACTATCTACTTCAACTGAGGCCATTTCCTCTGATTTATATTCACCAGCATCCAGTTTATTTTTCACTTTAACAAAGGTATCTATTGTAAAGCTTACATCCTCAAGAGTATGAACAGCTGTAGGTATTAATCTTAACATAATTACATCTTTTGGGACAACCGGATATATTACAATCGAGCAGAAAATATTATAGTTTTCTCTTAAATCAAAAGTTAAATTCGTAGCCTCACCTAGGGTTCCACTAAGCATTACAGGAGTAACACACGAATTAGTATTTCCTAGGTTAAAACCTGCATTTTTTAATCCATTTTGTAGTGCGTTGGTAATTGTCCAGAGTTTATCTCTTTGTTCTGCACCCTTGAGAAGCTTTAATCTTTTAAGCGCACCAACAACAAGAGGCATTGGAAGTGATTTAGCAAAAATCTGAGATCTCATGTTGTAAGCAAGGTAATTAATAATATCATCATTACTGCAGACAAAAGCACCAACACTGGCCATAGACTTCGCAAAGGTTCCAAAAAGTACATCAATTTCATCTTGAACGCCTTGGATTTCTCCTGCACCTTGACCTTTTTCTCCGAGAGTTCCAAACCCATGTGCATCATCAACAAAAATTCTAAATTGAAATTTCCCCGATTTCCTGTATTCGATAATTTCTTTAAGCTTACCCTGATCTCCGCTCATTCCAAAAACTCCTTCAGTTACCACCAAAATACCACCACCTGATTCTTCAGCTAGTTTTGTTGCAGTAGCCATTTGTTTTTCAAAACTTTGCATATCATTGTGTTTGAAAACTTTACGTTTGCCTTGGTGAAGACGAACGCCATCAACCATGCAAGCGTGAGATTCACTGTCGTAAACAATTACATCATTTCTGTCAACAAGTGCTTCAATGGCAGACATACAACCTTGGTAGCCAAAGTTCAATAGATAACAAGCATCCTTATCCATAAAATCAGCCAATTCTCGTTCTAATTTTTCGTGTTCGCTGGTTTGTCCAGACATCATTCTAGCCCCCATAGGATAGCCAAATCCCCATTCAGAAGAAGCTTCTGAATCAACTTTTCTGACTTCAGGATGATTTGCTAACCCTAAATAATTATTAACTGACCATACTAAACATTCTTTACCACGAAATATCATTTTGTTTCCAATTTCTCCTTCAAGTTTTGGAAATGTAAAATATCCGTGAACGCCTTTAGAATATTGACCTAAAGGCCCTCTATTTTTTTTGATTTTTTCAAATATGTCTATTGCCATATTGTTTGTAATATAAAATTAGATTCCAAAACTAGTTCATTTTAATTTAATACGAGATTTTTGGATTAATAAGATATCAACATAGTTTTGGTGAAAGGTAATATATTACAGGTTTTGATCTAGTAGGTATAATATTGATGCAATTGCAGCGCATCCAAGTTCCAATTCTCTTTTATTTACATTTTCAAAAATATCACTAGGCGCATGATGAAAATCAAAATATCTTTGTGAGTCTGGTACAAATCCAAAAAGAGGTATACCTTCAAATTCTTTTTTTAGTGGTCCAATATCAACTCCACCATACCCTTCTTCAAATATGTGTAAATCATAATGTTTTAGTTTATTTTCAAATGTTTTTAACAAACTAATGTGTTTTTCCGACCCGTCGCAATGAAAACCTCTAGGAGCAAATCCTCCTCTGTCACTTTCTATAGCAGCAATATGATTTTCATTTTTTTGTTTTTTTGCCCAAATAGCATATGATTTACCTCCATTATTTCCATTTTCTTCATTCATAAAGAAAACTAGACGAAGTGTATTATTTGGTTTGTATTTGGAGTTTTTAATTATTCTCATAGCCTCTAAGCAATGTACAATTCCTGCACCATCATCATGAGCTCCTTCACCTGTATCCCATGAGTCTAGATGTCCACCAAATGTTATTATATTATTTGGATTTTTATTACCAATTATCTCACCAATTACATTATATGATGTTACATCAGGGAAATCTCTACAGTCCATTTCTAAAAGAAATGAAGTTTTCCCTTCATTGATCGATTTTTCAAGTTCATTAGCATCTTCTGTGCTTATTGCAGCAGCTGGTATTTTTTTTATACTATCTAAATAATACATTGAGCCAGTATGTGGGTCTTTATTTAAGGGCAGGCCTAGTGAACGAATTATAACAGCTTTTGCTCCAAGCTTGCTTGATTCTACAGCTCCATATCCACGAATTGCAAAACAACCACCATAAGCTTTAAAAGTATTTATTTGTTGTTCATCCATATGTTGATTTATAAATACTATTTTATTTTTTATATATTTTTTATTAGCTTTCTTCAAATCATTTAATGAATTAAACATAACAACATCTGCTTCAATTAATCCATTAGTCCCAATTGATCCACCTAATGCAAGAAGATTAACTTTTTTTATTTTTCCTTTCGATGTTCTTATCCAACCAGATTCTTTTGTTCCTCTTTCCCAATGTGGAACGGATATTTCTTGTAAGTATATTTTATCAAATTCATATTCTTCCATTTTGTTCTTACCCCATTCTATTGCCATTTCAGCTTCAGCTGAACCTGTAAGTCTTGGACCAATATCTTTACATAGAGATCTTAAGTCCTCATAGGCTTTACCATTAGTGAGTGCAGCATTGTAAAATGATTTTATTTGGATAGAGTCGTTTTGTGTAAAACTTAAATAAGCATTTATTGAAAAAATAATAAGTAAAAGTAATCTCATGTTTTTATTTTTTTAAAGTTTAAATTTAATGCAATTTTAAATATGATTTGACATAAAGTTTTTTGCTTTAAATCCATACTGTTATCTTTGTTTAAAAATAAATTAAATGGCATTGAAATGTGGTATTGTAGGATTACCTAATGTAGGTAAATCAACTTTGTTTAATTGTCTTTCAAATGCGAAAGCTCAATCAGCTAATTATCCATTTTGTACAATTGAGCCAAATATTGGCACAATATCAGTACCAGATCAAAGAATAGTTAAGTTAGAAGAATTAGTGAAACCTGAGCGTGTTGTTCCAAACACAATAGAAATTGTTGATATAGCTGGACTTGTTAAAGGTGCTTCCAAAGGAGAAGGTTTAGGAAATAAATTTTTAGCAAATATTCGAGAAACTGATGCAATTATTCATGTCTTGAGATGTTTTGATAATGAAAATATTGTGCATGTTGATGGTTCAATAGATCCTGTTAGAGATAAAGAGATAATTGATATTGAACTTCAATTGAAAGATATAGAAAGTATTGAAAAACGTTTAAATTCTTTATCTCGTATTGTTAAATCAGGAGATAAGGATGCAGTTAGAGAACATGAAATAGCAAATAAAATTTTGTCTGTTCTTCAATCCGGTAAATCAGTAAGATCAATTGAATTTGATGAATTGGAAGAAAAAATAGTGAAAAATATGGAATTGATTACATCAAAACCAGTAATGTACTTATGTAATGTTGATGAAGGTTCTGTAATTAATGGTAATAATTATGTTGAAGAAGTAAAAAAATCAGTTTCTAACGAAGAGGCAGAAGTACTGATTATTGGTGCTGGAATTGAAGCTGATATTATGGAGCTTGATACCTATGATGAACGTAACATGTTTTTAAATGAACTTGGGTTAGAAGAGCCTGGTGTAAATCGTTTGATTCGATCTGCATATAAATTATTAAACTTAGATACATATTTCACAGCGGGTGATAAGGAAGTTAGAGCTTGGACGATAAGAAAAGGAATTACAGCGCCTGAAGCTGCAGGAGTTATACATACTGATTTTGAGAAAGGATTTATTCGGGCGGAAGTTATTAAGTATAGTGATTTTGTTCAGTATGGAAGTGAGATTGCAGTAAAAGATGCTGGAAAATTTAGAATAGAAGGTAAAGATTATATTGTCGAAGATGGAGATATAATGCATTTTAGATTTAATGTTTGAAAAATATAAATTAAACTTATAACAGGAGATTAAACAAGATAATTATGAAAATAGAAGCAAATAATCCTAAATTAGAAACTTGGCTAGAAGTACCATTAGATTCTGATTTTCCGATACAAAATATACCATTTGGAATTATAGCAAATAAAGAAGGTAAAGATCCTAGAGTTGCTTCACGTATAGGTGATAAGGTTATTGATTTAAGACAGTTATTTTATACTGGTTTGCTTACGTCAGAGAGGTTTTCTATGGAAGATTTTGATACAGATTCATTAAATAACATGATGCGCCATGGTAAGGAGGGAACTCGTGCATTAAGGGATATGATTTCAGAGTTGTATAGAAAAGATGGTGCTATTAAGAATGAAGAGTTACCACATTTTAAAAAACTTAAAGACCGACTAAGCTCATGTTTGATAGATATAAATGAAGTTGAAGTATTAATGCCTATTTCTATAGGAGATTATACAGATTTTTATTCAAGTGAACAACATGCTTTTAATGTTGGATGTCTTTTTAGAGATCCTGAAAATGCTTTACTTCCTAATTGGAAGCATATCCCTGTTGGTTATCATGGAAGGTCTAGCTCAATTTTACCTTCTGGATTCAATTTTAAAAGACCAAAAGGCCAAAAGAAGCCTCCTACATCTTCAGTTCCTATTTTTGGGGAGACTAATCTACTTGATTTTGAATTAGAAACTGCTTTTTTTACATATGAAGGAAAGCCTCTAGGGAGTTCTATTTCAACTTCTGAAGCAGATGAATATATTTTTGGTATGGCTTTATTAAATGATTGGAGTGCTAGAGATATACAAGGTTGGGAATATGTGCCATTAGGGCCTTTTTTAGGTAAAAATTTTGCAACACATATTTCTTGTTGGATTGTTACTTTAGATGCTCTTGAACCATTTAGAACATCAGGTCCCGAGCAATCTCCACAGGTTCAGGGATACTTAGAATATACCGGTGACAAACATTTAGATATTAATCTTGAAGTTGCTATAAAACCAGAGAATGGGGAAGAAAATATTGTGACTAGGTCTAATTTTAAATATATGTATTGGAATATGAATCAGCAATTAGCTCACCATACAATTAATGGATGTAATATGATGATAGGAGATTGTTATGGTTCAGGAACAATTTCAGGACCTACAGAAGTTGAGTTTGGTTCCATGTTGGAAATCTCATGGAAAGGAACAAAACCATTTAAAATGAAAGATGGTTCAGAAAGAAAGTTTATAAATGATTATGATACGGTAATTATAAGAGGTTTTTCTGAAAAAGATGGTGTAAGGATTGGCTTTGGTGAAGTTAAAGCAAAAGTTTTACCAAGTAATTAGATATGACCAAGCTAATTCCTAAAATTAATATAGAACAAGAACGAAAAGATATTTTAAATGCATTCAGGGGATTACTACGTGCATATAAAGATAGAAGTAGAGAAGACACGAAATTAATTAGAAAGGCTTTTGATGTTGCCTTAGAAGCGCATAAAGAAATGCGAAGAAAATCCGGTGAACCTTATATTTATCACCCAATTGCTGTAGCTAGAATTTGTGCTGATGATATGGGGTTAGGAACAACGGCTATTATTTGCGCTTTATTACATGATACAGTTGAAGATACACATATTACTTTAGATGATATTGAGGATTTGTTTGGATCAAAAATTCGATTGATTATTGATGGTTTGACCAAAATCCCTGAAGTTTTTGATGAAAATGCTTCTGTTCAAGCAGAAAATTTTCGTAAAATGATTTTAACAATCTCTGATGATATACGTGTTGTATTGATTAAACTTGCTGATAGGCTTCATAATATGCGCACATTAGATGGTATGCGATATCAGAAGCAAATTAAAATTTCTTCAGAGACCAAATTTTTATACGCACCATTAGCACACCGATTAGGCCTATATTCTGTAAAAAGTGAATTAGAAGATCTAGCATTGAAATATACAGATCCTTCAATTTATAAAGAAATTCAAGATAAATTAAAATCTTCTAAAGCTGCAAGAAATAGATTTATAAGAAAATTCACAAAACCAATACGTGATCAATTATTAAATGAAGGTTATATTTTTAAGATAAAAGTTCGTACTAAATCTATTTCTTCTATTTATAGAAAAATGCATCTTAAAGGTATTCCGTTTGAAGAAGTATATGATGTTTTTGCAATAAGAATTATTGTTGATACTCCCTTAGAATTAGAGAAACCAGATAGTTGGAGAATTTACAGTATTGTGACTGATTTTTATCAGCCCAGCCCTGATAGATTACGTGATTGGATATCAACACCTAGAGCAAATGGATACGAATCTTTACATACTACTGTAATGTCTCCCACGGGCAAATGGATTGAAGTTCAAATTCGTTCTAAAAGAATGGATGAAATTGCAGAAAAAGGATTTGCAGCTCATTATCGTTATAAGGAGTCTAAAACAAAAGAGTCTAAATTTGATAGATGGATATCTGAAATAAGAGATTTATTAGAGAATTCAGATTTGAATGCAATAGATTTTATTGATGAGTTTAAATTAAATTTGTTCAGTGATGAAATATATATTTTTACTCCTAAAGGAGATTTAAGGGTTTTACCAATAGGTGCAACAACACTTGATTTTGCATATGATATTCATACTGATATTGGAGATAGTTGTATTGGTGCAAAAGTCAATAATCGATTAGTTCCATTAAGTCATCAATTAGATAGTGGTGATCAAGTTGAAATTATTACTTCGTCAAAACAGAAACCAAATGAAGAATGGATTCGATTTGTAGTAACTGCAAGAGCAAAGCAAAAGATTAAATCCTCTTTAAATGATGAGCGTAAGCGAATTTCAATGGACGGGAGAGAGATTTTGGAACGAAAATTTAAACAACACAACATAAGATATACATCAGGTAATTTATCAGTTTTAGAGAAGTTTTATAAAATGCCTAGTGCGACAGAATTGTATTTTAGAATAGCAAAGGGTAAAATTGATTTAACTAAGATTAGAGAAGTTGAAAATAAAAATGGTTTTCTTAAACTAGGTAAGAATATTAATAGAAATAGAAGAAAAAAAACTTCTTTAAATTCTAATATGAATAGAGTAAAAGACGTAGTTCTTATTGGTGATGATTATATGGATATTGATTATAGTTTGGCTAGTTGTTGTAATCCTATTCCTGGTGATAGTGTTTTTGGATTTACCACAATCAATGAAGGTATTAAAATCCATCGTCATACTTGTTCTAATGCCGAACACCTTCAATCTAAAATGGCTTATAGATGTATAAAAGCAACATGGAAGAATTCTGATTTAAAAGAAAATTTAGCTGATATTACTGTTTATGGTATTGATTGTCTCGGTCTTGTTAATAGATTAACTGAGATTATTTCAAATCAGCATGATGTTAATATGAAATCTATTTCTTTTGATACGAATGATGGTGTTTTTGAAGGTAAAATTAGGGTTCTAGTATTTGATACAGAACATTTAAATCAATTAATGCTTAAGTTTGAACAGGTCCAGGGAGTTCAAAGAGTAGAGAGAAAGTCATAGATTTTCCTGATTTATTTTTTAATGAAAATTTCTTCTTTTGTTCTTGGTCTTAGTCTTTCTTTCCAAACAAAATTCTCAATAAATTTTTCTTCCTTTTTGATTTTTTCTATTGGATAAAATACACCATCAGGAGATTGTATATAATTTATACCTTTGATTTTGTTATTATTTATATCAATACGTAAATTACTTGAATATAACCTATTCATTCCAATACGTTTTTTTGTTACGGTTGAATCTGAGTGAATTTCTTCTTCTGGATAAAATAATGTTATTGCGTTTCCATTAACAATAGTTTTATAGAGCTTATTTTCTTTAAAATATGCAATTATATTTTTACCGGCAATTTGATTGTAATATAAATTAGGCTCAACTTCCATTAAAACAGAAGAATTGTTATAGATATTGATAGAATCAATTATAGAATCATTAATATTCATTTCTATAAAATCACCTTTTAGTTCAGCATCATAAGACCATACAATAGGATTTTTGTATAGTTTCATTGTGTTAGATTTATATACGATGCTATCTGACAAGCATTGTATTTTTGATGAAAAAACTTTTGATTTATTAAAAGCTTTTATAATGTTAATACTATCTACTAAAATTTTTAATAAAGTATCTGCATGTATGTATAAGGTGTCATCTTTCATTAATTTAGTTGCTATTGCATTTCCTGTTATGAAAGAATAGTCTAGGCTATCAGAAGTATATGCATATTCGCCATTAAATTGAATTTTTTCTGTCGAATCAATATAATAAACATTTCCTTTTCCAATAGAAATTCCTTTTTTTGAATTATAAGTTAATGTATCTCCTGAAATATATTCTTTTTTGCTAGATATAGATGCATTTTTCATCAGTGATCCTTCGTCTGAATTTGTTTTATACCATCCTGATTCACAGGATATCTTAGTTTCTTTGTTAAGAATATTTGTTTTGCCATGAAATTTAGCTTTTTTTTCATTATAGATATATTGTAAAGTGTCTGTCTGAATATATAAATCCTCACCTTTATAATTAACATTTTTACTAAAAAAAAAGTTTTTTGATTTGGGGTGGAAGTAACCTATTTTACTTGTTAAAGTCTCTTTAGTTAATGTATTTATAACTTTTCCTCCACTTTGGTAATATGCATAAGTTTTTTTTGAGTCATATTTTAATGTATCGGTCATTAATTTATATTCATTATCAATCACTCTAACATTCCCCCAAAGTATTGACTTTCCTTTTTTTCCATCAAAATAAAGAGAATCACAGTAAAAATTTAGTGTATCATGTTTATTTATATGAACTTTTCCATATGCTTTTACACTTTCAATTTTATCAAAATAATAAGCTGAGTCACAATACATTAAATTTCCTTGGTAAATAAATTTTACATCTCCTATTAGTCGATGAAAACCATTTGATTTATTATACTCTAGTATTTTAGATCCTGGCAATAGTTCTAATACATCTTTTTGAGCAATTATTTGAATTGGTATTAAAAAAAGTAAGCTACAAATTAGTAGATTTTTTAAATTATTTACACTTATAATCAATTTAATAATATTACTTTTTGTTTTTTAATGTTTGATCTCTATCAGGACCAACAGATATAATTGTAATTGGAACTTCTAATCTATCTTCCAAATATGAGACATAAGATTTTAATTCTTTTGGTGCATCGTTAAATGAAAATAATTTTGTAGTATCACAGTTCCAACCTTTTATATCTTCATATATTGGAGTAGCTTCAATGTTGGAAATGTCGTATGGGAAATAATCATATTTTTCTCCGTTAATCATATAATGAGTACAAACGCGGATTGATTCAAAATTATCTAACACATCTGCTTTCATCATAGATAGTTCAGTAGTTCCATTTATCATAATAGCATATTTTAAAGCCGGTAAATCAATCCACCCACATCTTCTTGCACGTCCTGTTGTTGCTCCAAACTCAAAACCATCTTTACGTATTTTTTCTCCAATTTCATCCTTTAATTCAGAAGGAAAGGGGCCACTTCCAACTCGTGTACAGTATGCTTTAAAAATACCTATAACATCTCCAATTTTATTCGGCGGGACTCCTAATCCAGTACAAGTTCCCGCTGAGATGGTGTTAGAAGATGTTACAAATGGATATGTACCGAAGTCTACATCTAACATAGTTCCTTGGGCGCCTTCTGCTAAAATTTTTCGTCCATTTTTTAGAGCATTATTTATATAATGTTCACTATCAACAGATTTAAGTTCTTTTAAATTATTGATGGCAGACATCCAATCTTTTTCTATTTCTTGTAAATCATATTCAAAATCTGGATAACGATCTAGCATTATTTTATGTTTGTTAACTAGTGTTTTATATTTGGCTTTAAAGTTTTTTGAATAAATATCTCCAAATCTTAAGCCATTTCTCCCGGTTTTGTCCATGTATGTTGGTCCAATTCCTTTCAAAGTTGATCCAATTTTATTTTTTCCTTTTGATTGTTCTGATGCTGCATCTAGTAATCTATGAGAAGGAAGAATTAAATGAGCTTTTTTAGATATTATTAGACGTTCTTTATAATTAATATTAAAGGGTTCTAATTTTTTTAATTCTTCTTGTAAAATGAGTGGGTCAATTACAACCCCATTTCCTACTAAGTTTATTACATTTTTTCTAAAAATTCCTGATGGGATGGTGTGAAGAACATGCTTAATACCTTCAAATTCTAGAGTATGTCCAGCGTTTGGCCCTCCTTGAAAACGTGCTATTATATCGTATTTTGGTGTAAGTACGTCTACAATTTTGCCTTTTCCTTCATCTCCCCACTGTAATCCTAATAGAACATCTACTTTCATTTTTGTTATTTTTTAATTAAAATGTTTAATTGATTCTTCCAGGTTGTTGTAGATTGTATATATTTCATCTAGCTTAGCTATTTTGAAAATTTTATCAACATTTCCTTTAACATTACAAAGAATTAATTCCCCCCCCATAATTCTAGATTTGGTTAATGTTCTCATAAAAAAACTAATTCCTGAAGAATTAGTATGAGTTAATTCATCTAAGTTGAATATAATTCGAAAATAATTTTTGTTAATGTTATTAAATACTTCTTTTTCAATATCTTCAAAATCTATATCGGAAGTAATTTTACCTTTTATCTTGTAGATAATTACAAAATCTTGGATCTCTATTTCAAATTCTACTTTCAAGTTAGCTTTTTCTTCTTCTTTTGATTCCATAAAAATAAAGTGAATGATGTTGAATCTCAATATCAAAATTTTCTTCAATACTTTTTTTAATGCTCTGAATGCGGGGGTCACAAAACTCAATCAATTCTCCTGTATCAGTAAGTAATATATGATCATGTTGTTTTGATCCATGTGATTTTTCGAATTGAGCAATGTTTTTTCCAAATTGGTGTTTTATAACTAAATTACATGCTAATAGTAATTCAATTGTATTATATAGTGTAGCTCGTGATACCCGGTAATTTTGGTTTTTCATTTTGATATATAATGACTCAATATCGAAATGACCTTTATAATTGTAAATTTCAGCTAATATAGCAAATCTCTCAGGTGTTTTTCTATGACTATTTTGTTCAAGGTATGCGGAAAAAATATTTTTAACCTTAATATGTAAATCTTCTTCAATCATAGAATCTAATGTATTAACCAAATTTAAATAATTTATATTGATAAAACGCTCAAATCAACATAATCAAAAAACTGAGTTTTCAACAACTTATATACAAATAATATCATCTAAAGTTTGTCTAATTTCAATAGATCTTTAATTTAATTCATCTTCAATGATTTTAATTAAACAATGGATTATTTTTATGTGAACTTCTTGTGTTCGATCAGAATATTCATTGTGGGGCACTCTTATTTCATTAATTGATTTATCATGCTTGCATAATTCTTTAATCTTTCCACCGTTAGATCCCGTTAAGGCTATGACCTCCATTTTTTTTTCTCTGGCAGCTAAAATTGCATTTATTACATTTTTAGAATTTCCAGAAGTTGATATTGCTAGAAGTATATCATTTTTATTCCCTAAACTTTCAATATATCTTGAGAAAATAAAATCAAATCCATAATCATTTCCAACACAAGTAATATGACTTGGGTCTGAAATAGATATTGCAGGAATAGAAGGTCTTTTTTCTCTATACTTACCAGTTAGTTCTTCTGCAAAATGCATTGCATCAGACATAGAGCCACCATTTCCACAACTGATTATTTTCCCCCCTTTATTTAAACCATTTATGATTATTTTACTGGCATTTTCTATTTTAGAAAAATTTTCAAGCGTGTTGAATTTTTTTAAAACTTCTAAAGATTGTGAAAATTGTTTTTCAATTTTTTTTGTAATTATCGTCATAATTATTTTTTGAGTAATTCAAAAATAAATAAATTAAATTCAGATAACACAAATTAATTCAAACTTGCTATATTTGACTACTGTTTAGTTTTTTCCTTAAATAACTTCATTATTATGAAAAAAATATTAATTCTGTGTTTTCTTTTTGTTAGTTCAAACTTTATTGCTCAAGAAGATTGTTTTATGAAATTACAAAGAGCATTTGATGATAGAGGTTCTTATTCTGTTTCCGATGATATGCATAGGAATGTTATTATAAGTTATTTTAAAGAAGGTGGAGGTTCCTATTGCATATCTGGAAAATCAAGAGTAGAGAATGGTTTAATTGTTTCCATTTTTTTACAATATGATGATAATACTTATGAAATGATGAAAAACAATTTTTTTAATTCAAAAAAAAACCCACCTATTATTATGAATGGAATTACAGAAATGATTTATAATTCAGATTCTGAAAAATTTAAAATTGTTTTTATAGATCAATTAAAACCAAAAAAGAAGGGATTTAAACCTGCTGTTTTACCAACTGATTTATAAATTTTTTCTTTAAGAATTAAATTTATTTTTTATGTTTTTAAATAAAGTAGCTTGGGTTACAGGTGCATCTTCTGGAATTGGTTTAGAAATAGTCAAGCAACTTGATTTAGCAGGAGCTAAAATAGTTATTTCTTCCAGAAAATATGATCAGTTGGAATCCATAAGATTGAAATTAAAAAATCCAGAAAAACATTTTGTATTACCATTAGATCTTGAGAATTCAAAAGAATTTGAAGGTTTAGCTAATCAAGTAATTGATAAATATGGAAATATTGATTTTTTATTTAATAATGGTGGTTTATCTCAACGTTCAAGAGCAAATGATACTCCACTAGAAGTGGATAGAAAAATAATGGAGATAAATTATTTTGGAAATATCGCTTTAACAAAAGCAGTTTTACCATATATGCAAAATCAAAAAAATGGTCATATAGTCGTTATTTCTAGTATAGTTGGTAAGTTTGGTTTTTTCTTAAGAAGTTCTTATAGTGCATCAAAACATGCATTACATGGATTTTATGAGAGTTTACATCTAGAAGAAGAAAAAAATAGATTAAGAGTAACTATTGTGTGCCCTGGTAGGATCAAAACAAATATATCTTTGAATGCATTAAATTCAGATGGATCAAAACATGGGTTAATGGATAATAACCAAAAAACTGGCATGAGTGTAGAAGATTGCGTTAGTAAACTTCTAAATGCAGTTGTGAAAAATAAAAAAGAAATCTTTATTGGAAATAAAGAAATTAAAGCGATAACATTAAAGAGGTTTTTTCCAAATTTTTTTTGGAAGGTTATAAGAAAGCAATCTATTAAATAATCATATTTTTGATTATTACCATGAAAATAATGGTCGATTTACCATCAATTTATTTACTTCATTTTTCACTTCACTAATTACCTTATCATTATTAATATTTGAAATGACTTTATCAATCATATCTACAATTGTACTTATTTCATTTTCTTTAATTCCACGAGTTGTTATAGCTGGTGTTCCAATTCTGATACCAGATGTTATAAAAGGAGATTCTTTGTCAAAAGGAATCATATTTTTGTTGACTGTAATATCAGCTTTACATAATTTATCTTCAGCTATTTTTCCAGTAACATTTTTAGAGTTTAAATTAATTAAAATTGAGTGGTTATCCGTACCACCAGAAATAATGGAATAATTTCTTTTCATTAATTCTTTTGCCATTAATGATGAGTTTTTTTGAACTTGTTTCATATATTTTCTGTATTCCTCACTTAAAGCTTCACCAAAAGCAACAGCTTTCGATGCAATAACATGTTCTAAAGGTCCTCCTTGAGTTCCTGGGAATACAGCAGCATCTAATAGTGATGCCATTGATTTTAGGTTACCATTTTTCCATTTTAAACCATATGGATTTTCAAAATTTTGCCCCAACATAATAATTCCTCCCCTTGGACCACGAAGTGTTTTGTGTGTTGTCGAAGTAATAATATGACAATATTTTAGAGGATTATTTAATAGTTTCGTAGCAATTAATCCAGCAGGATGAGATATATCAGCTAAGACTAATGCATTTATTTTATCAGCGATATTTCTTATTCGTTCATAATCCCAATCACGACTATATGCAGATGCGCCACATATAATTAATTTAGGTTTTTCTTTTTCAGCAATTTCTTCCATTTGTTCATAGTCAATTAATTCAGTTCTTTTATTGACACCATAGAAAAAAGGTTTATAAAATTTCCCTGAAAAATTGACTCTAGATCCATGTGTTAAATGTCCACCGTGAGATAAATCAAAACCTAAAATTTTATCTCCAGGCTTTAAACAAGCTAATAATACTGCAGCATTAGCTTGTGCTCCAGAATGAGGTTGAACGTTAGCCCATTCAGCGCCAAATAATTCACATACTCTTTTTATAGCAATTTTTTCAACTTGATCAACTATTTCACAACCACCATAATATCTTTTGTCAGGTAGGCCTTCAGCGTATTTATTAGTTAGTATGCTACCCATCGATGTCATAACATCTTTACTAACAAAATTTTCAGATGCTATTAATTCGATTCCTTGAAATTGTCTTTTCTTTTCTTCTTCAATTAAATTAAAAATTATTTCGTCTCTAAACATAATTGTATATTTTAACGTTTAATATTATGTAATTCTTTTTATACAAGCTAATTTATGAGTTAAAGAATTAGATTCTATATCAATTATTCCATTATTTGTTAATTTATCTTTCTTTACTTGTCCAGAAGCATGTATTATATCTCTATTTTTATTGCATATCCCTACATGGATTATTTCTTCTTTTTTGTTTTTAAAGAAGGCTAAATCACCAGAAGCTATTTCATCAAGATTAATTATTTTACCAATTTTGTGTTGTTCAGCTGCATCACGAGGAAGATTTATATTGAATATTCTAAAGATTATTTGAATCATACCTGAACAGTCAATTCCAAAAGGTGATTTTCCTCCCCATAGATAAGGTGTATTTATATAATCTGTTGCATATTCCCAAACTGTTTTGAAGTTACATTGTATGTTTTCAATTATTTGATAGTTGTTTTTTCCAATATTAAATTTCAATTTATCAGATGAAATATATGATCCTCTACAAATTCTTTGAATACCCCATGGTGAAATTAATTTACATTCACGAGTTTTTAATATTGAAAGGTTATTTGACCACTTTTTAAATTCTTCATCGTTTAGTATGTTTAAATGTTTGTAATCAATAAAACCTTCATAATTGTCTTCTAAAGTTTGAATTTTAGCCCAGGGTTTATTTATGTTATGTACCTTGATCAATTCGCCAAATAATAATTGTGAAATTATTTCACTTTGGTCTTTTGATTCTGAACGAATTGGAGAGATGCTAACCTTACAATAAGCGTGAAATTTATTCATTATTTACTAGGGAAACATGCATTTTGTATTATATTTGAGATCTGTTGTATATGTCTTTCATTGTGGTATACAACGAAGAGTAGAGCATCTCCTAACCTTAATCTTACTACTTTAGACCTAGAGGTTGGTATTTTAATACGTCGAAGATTTACTGTTGTACATTTGTCTATTATGCTTAAGAGTTTTTTTTGTTGGTTAAGAAAATTGTTAATTTGATTTCCTTTTAAAATATTAGGTGAAAGAATAGGGTTACATTCTTTAGGTGATTTGAATTTTCTTTTAATGTTTTTTGCATTACCTAATTTCATTGCTTTCCAAGCAGCTTTTCCTAAAGGTGAACTTATGAAACCTTCTTTTGATGATTTAAAACGAGTATTTTCAATTTTATGAGTAAATGTATTGTGGTAGTGATTGCTGTATTCATTTAAATGGGCTAATATCTCATTTATATTCCATGTGTTATTAGATAATTTCCAATTCAACTGGCTTAAAGACATACTTTTTACAGTATTTTTCACTGTGGCTATATTAGCTTGTGTAATTTCTGTAGCAATTTTAATTAAATTGTTGGTTGTCATTCCAATAGCAGCCATTGTTTTGTTTTGATTTAAAATCTATATTCAAAAATAATTAATTCATTTATATTACTTATTATTTATGATGAAAGATTAACATAACTTTAGTTACTTTAGTAAAAGTTCTTAATTTATTATTTTATGAATATAAAGAAATGGTCAATTGACCACACAAAGGGGGTTTTGATAGCATTAATAACTCCGTTTATTTTTTTGCCTATTATTTTATATCTTTTTTCTTATTTACAAGGTTATTATTTTGAACAATTTTGGTATAAATTTATTAATATTAGTTCTTTCCAAATAAAGATGTTAACTCTTTCAATTATTCCTAATTTGGGTTGGTTTTATCTTTTCTTGAATAAAGAAATATATAATATTTCAATGGGTATTATAATTGGGTCTCTAATGTTTGCTCCATATATCATATTTATAAAGTTTTTCTAAACTGATGAAAAAAATGAAAATATATATAATTGCAGGCGAACCTTCTGGAGATCTTCATGCTAGTAATTTGATGCGATCTATTCAACATAAAAATTCCAACGTTGATTTTCGTTTCTGGGGGGGGGACAGAATGAAATCTATTCAAAAAAATGGATTGGTAAAACATTTAAGTGAATTGGCATTTATGGGATTCATTGAAGTCATTTTAAATCTCAAAAAAATAGTTCGTAATTTTCAGTTTTGTAAAGATGATATAAGTTCTTATGATCCTGATGCAGTTATTTTAATTGATTATCCAGGCTTTAATCTGCGAATTGCTAAATGGGCAAAATTAAAGGGTATAAAAGTATATTATTACATTTCTCCTCAAGTATGGGCTTGGAAAAAAAATCGAGTTTATCAAATTAAAAAAAATGTCGATTGCATGTTTGTTATTCTACCTTTTGAAAAAGATTTTTTTGAAAGTTTTGATTTTAAAGTTCAATATTTTGGTCATCCTCTTCTAGATGAAATATCTAAATTTAATTCATCAATTAGTCACAATTGTTTTATTAATTCAAATAATCTTGATGATCGTCCTATAATAGCTGTTCTTCCAGGTAGTAGAAAGCAAGAGATATCTTTGTTGTTGCCCGAAATGTTAAAAGCATTAAAGGTGTTTACATCTCACCAAATAATAGTTGCAGGTATGTCTAATTTATCAATTGATTTTTACAAATCAATTGATTCAAGTATAAATGTTGTTTTTAATAAAACATATGATTTACTTTCAAATGCAAGTTTAGCAGTGGTTACTTCAGGGACTGCAACTCTAGAGACAGCTTTATTTAAAGTCCCACAAATTGTTTGTTATAAAAGTTCATTAATTTCTTATTACATAGCTAAAATGTTAATTAAAGTTGATTTTATTTCTTTAGTTAATTTGATAATGCATAAGAAAGTTGTTAAAGAATTAATACAAAATGATTGTAATTCATACAACATTCAAAAAGAAGCGAAAAAAATAATTCGTAACATTCATTATCAAAATGAAATAAAAAAAAATTATGAAGAGCTTCAAAAAAAATTAGGTGGAGTTGGTGCTAGTGAAAAAGTTGCACAATTTTTGTTAAAAGACCTTCTTGTAAAAAGATAAATTTTTAATTTAAAAACCATGAAAATTATTTTTGTAATTATTTTTTGTTTAAAAATTACATTTGTTTTTTCTCAACAAATGCGTATTGGTGTTCTTAATAATTTAAATACAAAGTCTATAGGTATAAAAAGTGATTATGGTGCTTATAACCTTATTTGCGACTCGTCTTTTTTCTCATCGATATCCAGAGATAGCACAATAGAAGTAAGAGTAATGAATTCTAAAATTTCAATCGATTTTATGGGATCAAGGTATACTAATATTTCTAATATTTTTTTATTTCCAAAGAAAAAAAGTTCATCATTAAGTTTATTTCCAAACTCTTTCTTCAAATCACCAAAATATACTTACAAAGATATCATTGAAATTAAAGTACAAGATGGATTTTTAAAGTTCGTTAATGTATTAGATATGGATGATTATTTATTCGGTGTTGTTGAGGCTGAAGGTGGTTGGGGCAGACATTTAGAATACTATAAGGTGCAATCGTTAATTAGTAGAACATATGCATTAAAGAATAAAAATAGACATATTAAAGAAGGATATCATCTGTGCGATAATCAACATTGCCAAGTTTATCATAATCCTTCCATAGATTCTTCAAATATTAAGGAAGCTGTTAACTATACTTCAGGTGAAGTTCTTGTAGATACTGAGGATAATTTAGTTACAACCTTTTTTTCTGCTAATTGTGGCGGGCAAACATGCGATCCTTCTTATGTTTGGAATAATTCTGTTGATTATTTATCAACTTTTAAGGATACTTTTTGTTATAATACCAAACAGTCAAATTGGATAAAACGGATTTCAAAAAAAAGATGGTCTTCATTCTTAAGTCATAGATATGGTGTTTTAGAAGAAGACTATGGCGACTTGATTTATAATTATACACAAATAGATAGAAAGGCATTTTATATTCATCCATCATTAGGTATTCCCTTAAGAGATTTAAGAAAAGAGTTTAAGCTAAAGTCAACATTTTTTAGCTCAAGAATCGATGGTAATGATGTTTTATTAATTGGTCATGGTTTTGGTCATGGTGTTGGTCTTTGTCAAGAAGGAGCAATGGAAATGGCTGATTTAGGTTATACTTACAAACAAATCGCATCTTATTATTACAGTGGTGTTAGAATAATTAATGTTTTGAAAATTGATTATTTAAAACAGGAGAATGAGATGAAATTAAGTGATTAATGATTATTCAGAAAATATAACAAAGATATCTTCATTATTTTTTTTGAAATACTTTTTTTCACGAGCATATCTTTCAATTTCAGATATTTGATTTAATCGATTCAAAGTATTCCGAGTTTCAATTAATTTAGATTTAATTTTTTCTTTTTTCACAGATAATTTATTTAATTTTTGTCTTTGTGAAAATATAGAGAATATATCTTGTTCATCTAAGAATAATGTGTATACAAAAAAAACACAAGTAGTTAGTAGGAATTTATTTTTGAGGTTAACAAGAATTTTATTCATAAATCAAATATATTAACAACTAATTAACAGATAAGCAAATATTGATCAATTTTTTAATTGCTTTATGTTAACAAATTTTAAAATTATTTTATTTTTAGTATTTCATCATAAATTTCTTTCCAATCTTTATCTTTCTCGAACCAATGGGAAGCTTTATTTAATAAAATTGTAGCACTTTTATTTTGTCTACTTTTAACCATTGATTCAGCTGTTGATAAAACACCATTTTTAAACATTAATCTATCTGCTTCACTGAACTTCTCAATTGTCTTAATTTCTTCTAACATAACATCACCTTTCTGCCAGTATGTTCTGGCAGTTGTTTTATCTTGATCCATAAATTTGCAAGCACCCATAATATAGTTTGCCCCGATCGGATTCAATGTTATTTTTTGATATTTAATTGCCCAACTAAATGCTCGTTTCATATTGTTAGAACTCATTTCATTATCAATAATTTCTTGTAAACTAAGTTGAAATTCATCTAGAAACTCTTTATGATCATCTTCAAATGTTGAACCATTATTATATTTTAAATCATATTTAATTCCTTTTGAGAGATATTTTATTGCATCCTTGTATGCATTTTTAAATTTTGGATCATCGCTTCCTGATAATGAAATCTTATATAAACCCTTAGATAGCCATATATATGGTAATACATCTTTGGATGTTTTATCTTTTTGTGTATAGTGTGCTGCTACTTTAGACAGTTTTTCATATTTGGTGTCTGCATAAAGTATTTTTAAGTCATCGTAGTTTGGTGATTGGCTGAGAATAAATCTAACTGAACAAATAAATATAATTGTAAAAATAGTTTTCATAGTTTCTAAATTTTTATAAGATATTTAATCAAATTTTATGCCTAAAAGTGTTAAAATTAAAGTAATTATTTTTTAATCAAAACTTTGTATTAATAAACTTAATATATCTTTTGCTGCTATTGAAATTTTTGTTCCAGGTCCAAATATGCCAAATACACCATGATTATATAAGAAATCATAATCTTGTTGTGGAATTACACCTCCTATTATAACAATAATGTCTTTGCGTTTTAATTTTTCTAATTCAGAAATCACCTCTGGAATAAGAGTTTTATGTCCTGCGGCAAGAGATGATACACCTATTATGTGAACATCATTCTCTATTGCTTGTTTTACTACTTCTTCAGGTGTTTGAAACAATGGCCCAATGTCCACGTCAAATCCTATATCAGCAAATGAGGTTGCAATGACTTTTGCTCCCCGATCATGTCCATCTTGTCCCATTTTAGCAATAATAATTCTTGGACGTCTTCCTTCTAATTTACTGAATTTTTCTGTTAGTTTTTTTGCTTCGTTAAAGTCTGTATCTCCCATAGATTCTGATGAATATACACCATTAATAGATTTTATTTTTGCTTGATATCTTCCATATACTTCTTCAAGAGCATATGATATTTCACCTAATGAAGCTCTTGCTCTTGCACATTTGATAGCAGCATCTAATAGATTTCCTTTTTTAGTTTTTGCTATGTTTTTTAATTCATCTAGTGAATGTTTTACCTTATTTTTATTTCGATTTTCTTTTAGCCTTTTTAGTCTTTTAATTTGAGTATTCCTTACTTCGGTATTGTCTACCTCAAGAATATCTATTTTTTCTTTATTCCCAGTTTGGAATCTATTAACCCCGACTATTATATCTTTTTGAGAATCAATTCTTGCTTGTTTTCGGGTAGCAGATTCTTCAATTTTCAATTTAGGAATTCCAGTTTCAATTGCTTTAGCCATTCCACCTAATTCTTCAATTTCTTCAATAAATTTTGAAGCTTGGTTAACTAGGTCTTCTGTTAATTTTTCTAAAAGATAAGAACCACCCAATGGATCGATGTGTTTAGTTATTCCTGTTTCATTTTGTAAATAAATTTGTGTGTTACGAGCTATTCTCGCTGAGAAATCTGTAGGTAAAGCAATTGCTTCATCTAATGCATTTGTGTGTAAAGATTGTGTGCCACCAAGCACTGCAGCCATTGCTTCTATACATGTTCGTGTAATATTATTAAAGGGATCTTGTTCTGTTAAACTATACCCTGATGTTTGACAATGTGCTCTTAAAGCAAGTGATTTAGGATTTTTTGGATTGAATTTATTAACCATTTTTGCCCACAGTATTCTCCCAGCTCTCATTTTAGCTATTTCTGTATAGTGGTTCATTCCAATACCCCAAAAAAAGCTTATTCTTGGTGCAAAATCGTCTATTTTTATACCAGAATTAATTCCTGTTTTAAGATATTCTAAACCATTTGCTAAAGTATAAGCTAATTCTATTGCAGCATTTGCTCCAGCTTCTTGCATATGGTATCCAGAAATTGATATTGAATTAAATCGAGGCATATTTTCAGATGTGTATTTAAATATGTCAGAAATTATTTGCATTGATGGAATCGGTGGATAGATGTATGTGTTTCTAACCATAAATTCTTTTAATATATCATTTTGAATTGTTCCAATTAATTGTTTTTTATCTATACCTTTTTCTTCTGCAGTTGCTATATAAAATGCCATTATCGGAAGAACAGCACCATTCATAGTCATAGAGACAGACATTTTGTCTAAGGGTATGTCTTTAAATAAAATTTTCATATCTAAAATAGAGTCAATAGCAACTCCTGCTTTTCCAACATCTCCAAAAACACGTTTATGATTAGAATCATATCCTCGATGTGTCGCTAAATCAAATGCAACAGAAAGACCTTTCTGTCCTGCGGCTAGATTTCTTTTATAAAATTCATTTGATTCTTCTGCAGTAGAAAATCCAGCATATTGACGTATCGTCCAAGGACGTATAGTATACATTGAACTGTAGGGCCCTCTTAAATAAGGTGCAATACCTGATACGAAACCAATATGATCTGTTGACTCAATATCTTTACTGCAATAGAAATTCTTTAAAATTATTTTATCTGAAGTTGTTATAACATCCAATTGATTTTGTTTCTTTCTTACTATTTTCGAATTAAAAGAAACAGTTTTAAAATCTACTTTTTTCATACTGTTTCTAAAATTATTGTTGGAAGACCGAGATATGAATCAATCTCTTTCCATGTATTTTTTACTTCTTTTGGATTTTTGAAAGCATTAACACCAATTAATTTAATTGAATTATTTTTGAAGTTATTTATTCTAATATTAGCTTTTTCTTTCACTTGATTTATAAATAATTTTGATCTCACACCATTATTTGTGCCTTCAATATCTTGGAATTTCTCCCATCCTTTTCGAGCAATTTCTTCCGTTAATATTTCTATTGAGTAACTTCCTCCTAAAGGATCTATAACTATATCTAAATAGGATTCTTCTTTTAAAATGTTTGAGATATTTAAAGCCATTCTTTCTGATTTTTCAGATGGTCCATTATTGGAATAAATATCATATGGCTCAACTAATACAGCATCAGTTCCACCATTAATGGCTGACATGACTTCTGTTGTTTGTCTTAATAAATTTGTGTAAGGATCTTTTAATGATTTATTCATATGCCCAATTACTGCAGTTATATCACAATTATAAGAACAATTATGTGTTGGGTTATATGCATTGATGATTTTTGCCCATAGCTTCCTTAGAGCACGGAATTTTGCAGTTTCAAAGAAATAGTTTGAACCAACACCCAGATTAAATGATACACAAGCAGCAGCTTCATCAATAGTAAAACCGATAGTCATTAATTTAATTAAATATTCATGACCTATATTTAAACAAAATGCAATTTCTTGCCAAGTATTTCCACCAATTTGTTGGATTTTGTGTCCATTTACACTACAAAATCTTTTTTGTTTAATTTTGAAATTTTCAGCTATTAAATTAAAATTTTGGTTGAAAAAATCACTTATGATATCAATATTGTATTGAATATTGAAATCATATTTATTCATTAATTGGAAAATAACATCAAAATCAGATACTGATTCAATTATAAATTGAGCATAAATAAATTCAAACTTAATATCTTTAAAAACTTCTTTCCAGTTTACATTTCTTTTATTCGTTTTAAATACAAGTAAGTCAGCTCCTGAATTTAATGCTAATAATGCTTTTTTATTTGATTTCTTTTCATTTGAAACTATTATTAATGAACCATTTTTCCAGTAATTTTTTTGTTTATTCATCCCTCGAGTAAAAGGGAAGTTTCCTGGAATTTCATTTTTAGAAATATCTTCAGAATGATAATAACTTGATATATTTAGTTCTTCAATATCATCTTCGATTGAAATAGAAGATTTTTTTTCCTTTAGATCAGAAAATATTTTTTTTTCCCATTCAGATTTTGATATTTTGTTGAATTCTGAGAAATAGCTCATTTTCTTTTTTTATATCATTTTTTATGGTACGGAATTTTTTTTTTCAAATATAAATATACAAAAGTTGATATCATTAATGTTAAAATTGGTGCAACAGGTATACCTATAATTGGAATATTAAAAAGAATTAAAAATATTCCCCCGGTTAAAATCATTGTTAATGGATTACTAAAAGCAAATCCAATACTATTAAATACTCCTAGTTTATTTCTTTCCAAAGCAAAGTCATAAAATGAAAAGCCAAAGAAAAATGAAGCAATACAAAAATATATAAAGTGATCTAATATATCTAAATCAATAATCCATGAAACAGTCCAATAAATTATTATTATAAAAAATTCTAGTAGCAGAGCTAGGATTACTATAAGTATCATTCTGAAAATGTCTTTGATGAAACGACTTAGTCCTCCTTCTTTTTTTTTTTTAGTATATTTTTCTTCAATTTTTTCTCCCAGATATGTGCTGAAAGGTGAGAATATTGTTAATATTAAGAAAATATAAATTTGTTTACTTAATATTTGAAATAATTGGAAAATTTTAGTTATTGTGTAGTTAATGTATTCAAACATCGAATTTATCCAGGAATATTCACTAGTTAATTTAATCGTATTTACTATTGTTGAAGCATTATAAATAAAATAATAGTATATGACTGTCAATACAATTCCTGGAATAAAGAATAAAATAAAGTTTCCTTGAGATATTTCTTTAAATGTATCAGATATAGCTTTAATGTGATAATTGAATGTTTTCATGTATCAACAAATGTAGTGGATATAAATTATAATAATCTTTTAAATAACAAATAGAATCCAACATAAAATAGGAGTATATTGATAATTAATCTAACTTTAGATGTGAAGCCTCTTTTTTTCCAGAATAGCCAATTAATAAATCCTAATACTATTGAAGGAATTATAGGATATAAAAAAAGTTCATTCATATATTTTAACCAACTAAGATATTAAGACTTTTAGGTACCACACTTATTTTAAGTTTTTCTTTAACATCAGAGGGTTCACCATCGTAATGAGCGATTTTTTTTGATAACAATATTGTAATCTTTTTAAATCTAATTATTTCAGTAAAGCGGCTCTTATGTCCATTTTTTCTGAAGAAACGGTAAATAATTGATGGAGCAGACCAAATAGAAAAAGGTTTTAATAAGCATAATTCTAATTCACCATCTGTTACGTCGGATTTGGGAGATACAGTAAACCCATTTCCAAACTGAGATGCATTAGCTACAGTACATAAAACTATAGGTAATGTTTTGATCTTTCCATCTAAGTCTATGGAAATATTAATAGGGTTGTATTTGAAAAATTCTCGAGCAATAAGATATGCATAACCTCTTATTCCTCTCTTTCCATAGCTATTGAATTTTTTTGCTATGACTGCATCAAAACCATAGCCACCGACATTGAGGAATGATTTGTCATTTACAAGTACAGTGTCCATTTTTATGGTTTCATTTTTGTTTATGCAATTAATTGCATCTTTAACATTTAATGGTATTTTAAGATGTCTTGCTAATCCATTTCCTGATCCTGTAGGCAAAATAGCAAGTTTTGTCTCAGTACCTATCAAAGCTGTTCCAACTTCATGTACTGATCCATCTCCTCCAACTGCGCATACTATATCGTATTTCATCTTTGCAGATTTTATAGCAATATGTTTAGCATGTTTCTTGTGTTTAGTGTATGTCACATCATATTTGAATAAATTTAAATCTAGGTTTTCTTCAATTAGTGCAGGGATGTAATCCTTATTCCCAATACCGGAAATAGGATTAATGATAAATTTAATTTTTTTCTTCACTTATTTTCTTGTTAGTCAGAGCTTTTGTTTATTAAAAGTTAATAAATATTTGTTATTTGAGAGCAAATATCATGCCTTATTAATTAGAGCAGAATATATTTGACTTTTATAGATCATTAATTAAATGTAGATGAATCATTATATTTGACAAAAAAAGAAATGTATTTATTAGTATTTATACGTCAAATATTAGGTTTGAAGTTATCAAATACTTTTCTCATCTTTATTTTGGGATTTAATTTTTATGCTCAAAAATCAGAAAAAGTTGATGAAACATGTGTTTTTCTCACTACTATTTGGTCTTCTTCTGACAGGATTCTTGAACCAAATGATGGTTTTTTTGGAGAACCTTTAGAATATCGTATTGATGAGAATAAATTAAGTAATTGGTCTTTTTCTCTAGGTTTTAGGAGTAAAATACATAAGAATATTGCTTGGGAAGGAGCTATCTCTTATTTGAGAAATGGAGAAAGTTATATTTACGAAGATTTGGATACTTCATATAAGTATGAATCACAATATAGTTATATTGCAGTTCCATTAAAGATTTTTTTTACTTATGGAGATAATGTTAGGTTGTTATTAGGTGGAGGTATTGTTCCGCAAATGTTTACTGGATTTAAACAAAATATTGAATCAGAGGATTCTAATAATTTAATTACTAGAGAGGAGTTGAAAACAAAGATTGGGTATAATTCATTTGTTGCAAGTATTGCGTGTAATATTGGAGTTGAATTAAATTTAGTTAATTCTTGGTCTATTATTTTGCTGCCAGAATATAGGTTGCAATTAATGTCTAGTTTAGATAGAAATGCTGCTTATAAGCATAGAGCATATTCATTAGGCGGACATATCGGTTTTGTATTTGAATTATAATTATGAAAATAAAAGAAGTAATAAAGTATCTAGAATCTCTTGCTCCATTATCTAGCTCTGAATCTTATGATAATTCTGGGTTAATTATTGGTAATGAAGATTATGAAATTAAGGAAGTATTAATTTGTTTAGATTGTATTGAATCTATTGTTGATGAAGCTATTGATAGAGGTTGTAATCTTATTATTTCTCATCATCCAATAATCTTTAGTAATGTCAAAAAAATTAATGGTAATAATTATATTGAAAGGACTATTATTAAGGCTATTAAAAATGATATCGCAATATATGCAATTCATACAAATCTAGATAATTATCATTTAGGTGTAAATAAGGAGATTGGTAAATTATTAAAATTATCAGATTTACAAATATTAGAACCTAAACAGAATGTATTATCAAAAATTGTATGTTTTTGTCCTACTAAAAATCAAAAAGATGTTTTAAATGCAATGTTTAATTCGGGTGCTGGTAATATTGGTAAATATTCCAATTGTAGTTTTAGATCTGATGGTGTTGGAACATTTCTTCCTCAAAGTGATGCAAAACCACACAAAGGAAGGGTTAACAAATTATCTTCAATAGAAGAAGAAAGAATAGAAGTCTTGGTATCTAACCATAAAATCCCATCTGTCATAAAGGCTATGGAAGATGTTCATCCTTATGAAGAGGTGGCTTATGACATTATACCAATTAGTAATATTAACCAAAATGAAGGATCAGGAATGATCGGTAAATTGAATAAACCACTTGAATTATTTGATTTTTTAAAAATGGTAAAAAAAACTTTTAATTGTAGCGTAATTAGGCACACTAAACCAATAGGTAAGAAAGTTGAAAAAGTTGCTTTTTGTGGTGGATCAGGAAGCTTTTTATTGAAAACAGCAAAAAAACAAGA
>Ga0160423_10000737_pt1 | contig 27227 bp, 27 predicted proteins | sample CRUFie14St8metaG_FD_108191 | JGI IMG/M metagenome (GOLD analysis project Ga0160423, IMG submission 108191) | Marine microbial communities from the Costa Rica Dome - CRUD Field 142mm St8 metaG | ecosystem: Environmental > Aquatic > Marine > Oceanic > Photic zone | place: Costa Rica: the Eastern...
CTTGTGCCCCGGCCCCCACAAAGGGACCTTTTTCCCCCCCCCCGCCCACACACCCCCCCCCCCCCCCCCCCCCACACACACCCCGCCCCTCTGACCACCAGGCATCAAAGCCTCACCGTGATCGAATTGTAAACTCGACAGGGAACCTCTCAAAGCTAGCTTGTAAATAAAACTCCGTATTGTGATTCGAATTTGTATTGAATTTATCTATCGTGTATACAAAAAAGGAATTCTGTTTTTTTCAGTTTTCTAGTAATAGTGTACACAAAAAAAATGAACGCCCCCGAGACACGTCCGTCGGGTTCACCGCTGTTGCACCCGGTGGATCGGGGCATTGCCCGCAGCGAGGCTGCGTCACAATTGAACTATGAGGACGTCATCGGCCTCTTGCAGCGTGGCAAAGACGCTGAGACGCAGGCCCTCCAGTGGAAAACGCGCGCACTCAAAGCGGAGGACTTGTTAAAGACTAAAGAAGATCAGCAAGGGAGCTTGCGGACGGCACTCCAATCAGCGAAGGCGGCTGAGGCGGCGGCTCTTGCCGAGCTGGATGCGGTGAAAAAAAGCGTAAAACACACCCTAGATGTGTTGATGCACATTTCCTCTGTGCACGAAAACGGTTCTGCCGCGTATGCCGTCCGACATGCGCGTGTCTCTGCAAATAGGGGAAGTGCGGCCCTGCTTCGCCATTTCGTTTTCGGGATAAATGGCCCAGAATAAATGGACACATTGCAGGCATTATAAAGGTTGTGGCATTACCGCACACGCCGTACCCCAAAGTTGGCCGTCGATGCATTTGCCTCATCGTTTCATCAGCGCACTTACCGTATTTGCGGCTTTCGGCGTCAAATCATCAACAACATTAGCAACCATAAGTACAAATGAGTGTGTCCGAACAGCTGCCGCGCTTAACTCAATTACGGGAAGACGCGTGCCGGTGCTCGATGTTGTAAACACTTCGGCAAAGGACGTGTGCATTTGTGCCGCCATTAATGCTGGGCGAGGCGTGCGACGGGCGTATGCTGCCTACCCTGTACGGACTCCTGATCAAGTGCCATCAAGTTGCGTTAAAAGGGGAGGAGGAAGTACGGTTGTTTTCAGTCGATCAGATGCACTCGGGTGCGCTCCGACCGAAGGCCTCATTCTAGCCTTACCTCCGATAGCCGGTGCATCGTATCGCGCAACAGGGTTGGCTGCCACCATTGAAAACGAATTAGGTACTTTAGGGGTCGCACCTCAACAGATCTTTCTCGGAGTCTTGGCGGGGTTTCCTACTCTAGCTGCACTATGTTGGCGCATAGGACCTACAGGTAAGCTCGGCGCCAGTACAGAAACATTTTTTGGTCAAATGAGAACGCTAGTCGGTCGACCACAAACTTTACGAGACTTGTCAACAGCAACGTGCTTGGGCATTGCGACCGACTCACGCTTCGACCAAAATGTCCTCATAAATCAGTCCGTGTTCGACGCGGCGTTTGGATACCAACGATTAATGTCTGCTGCCAGTCTTTCGATCTCACTGTACCAGACCAGCGGGGGATCGAACTCAATTCTCAACTTTAACATTTCCGCCGTACAGCGGCTCACATCAAACGGGTTTTTGGCAGTGCTTGGACACCTATTCACATTCACGCCGCTGCCGGCAAATGCGGGCACTGCAATACAGAAACTGACTGGGGCGTCCGACACTGAAGCGGTGACAGCCATCACTGATTTTTTTCCTGGTCTAAATCATACATTTGAAGTGACTCCTGCGTCCTCGCAGGTTGGCGAAGGATACCTCACTTACACCGGTGCCACTGCCTCAAATCCAAATGCTCTTGCCACAGTCGCCGCTGAAATGATGGCGGGATCATCTTCTGATGGCCCCAGACGGCAGTACTACGGAATGATTGGGGCCGATCTTTTGTTTCAGGATTTTGCTCCTCTTCCATTCAATGCTCCGGCCGTCGCTGTCAATTCGGCGGACCCAACCCTTCAATCATTACCGCCAAACCGTCAAACCACTTTCGACTTTGAATTCGATATGGATGCTATTAATGTAGTTGATGCCGATCGGCAGACCACATGCTGGGCCGCACAGCACCTCAATCGGAGCGCGATTACGTCCCAAACGCCGAGTCCTGTACTTAGCTGGGATACTTTGGCCAATCATGACGCTTCCTGCATTCTTCGTTGGACCGGCATTCCAAAGGCGTCTACCGCGGCCGTACCATCTATGCCGTTTGCGCCACTTCGAAAGTCAGCCGGGGCTGTCTCCGGCTCGTACATGTGTGCTCACAATCCCTTTGCCAGTGATAACGCTTCGCACCCCACGCAAGCAATCACCGCCGATGGGTCAGTCTTTAGGCTTCCATCATCAAATGTTTCAGCAGGCTCGTGCGCTCATCAGGTTCACAGCATCTGCGCCGCCAACGTTACGGAAACACACGGCTCCCTCGCTCCGTGCATCGTCGCTTACAATTGTACGAACTTTAACAAGTGCAACAACTTTGCTTGGGGACCGTCCTTCAACGGTTCGGTCATAAATGACTTGGGCGGCAACATTGACAATCTTTGTTGTGGGTCCCGGCTTGTGCGCATCCTCATGCCGTTACGTACCGCCAATGGTACGGTCGGCCAATGCAGAGCTCCCGTCGTTGGATCGCCCACTTACAATAACATTATAGCGAGCGCAAAAAACGAGTACTATCTGGCGTTCTGCGACGACACTGTAGCTCCAACCCCGAGAAACATTACGTGCACGTCTCCGAAGACGAACTTAGTCGCTCCTTATCAATTTGTCTCCGAAAACTTATTTTCTGCTTCTTGTACTGCGGCCGGCCACTGCAAAATTGAAGGAATCCCGTGCTGCGACACGACAATCAAAAAGAGTGACTCTCATTGCAGCGGGAAACATGACGGGAAGCGGTACGAAAACCACAAGTGTGTGGCCTTGCCGCCTTCACCAACTCCGGGGCCGGGTCCGCCGACTCCGCCAGTATCGCCGACACCACCTTCACCAACTCCGGGGCCGGGTCCGCCGACTGTTACGTCAACAACCACTGTTACATCGTCAAGTACAACAACGACATCAACCACCACCATTATGCCGCCACCTCCGCCGCCCCCGCTTGCTCTTGAATTTTATCTTGGCGTGAGAAACGCCTGGGTGCCTACTGGCAACACCATGACTGACCACACCGTGTTTGATGTATCATCGCCTGCGGCCGAAGACGAATGGAGAAACATATCGCTTCCAATGCCGCCAGGCACCGCATGGGCTTCGTCTATTGCGCTAAACGTCACAAATCGTACCAATTCACCGCTCGGACCGCGCACTGTGCTTGTACAATCTTCGTCAACGGTGCCAAATTCTCCCCCTTTGACGCTGCCTGCTCAGGATTATGATGCTGCCCCAAACTTGGCATGCTACTTCAGTCAAACCGTCACGTTTCGTCCCAATCCAGATCAATTTGGCTCAACGGCATCAATTTCGCCGCCAGTTTTCATGCACAATCAACCGATGGCTCACAAGGTGGCTCAACTCGCCGATAACATCACCATTCAGGACGACATTCCGGTGCTGATTCATGCCGCGGCTGATGCTATGCAAACAGTCCCTTCGCCCTCGTGCATTGTCGGAAGTGCAACAACCGTGGCAACAGCAAAGGTAGCAAACACAGCCATGAAAGGACTGATAAAAATGTTAACATCTCAGCCTACCGCTTCAACGCAGCCGAAGCCGGCGGTACTGGTTTCAGATTCGGCTTCCACCGCTCCGTTCGCACCATCCGCACTCGTTCAAGGCACTGCGGATATGTACATTGATCAGGCAAAGCTTTCGGACGAAGAAATGCTAAAATCTGTCGATCACACGGCGCAGACGGCTCGATGCACCACCGACCCCGGTTGGGCGGCGCCATTTATCGTGTATCCAGATAATCAATTTGGGCCCCAACGAGGCGTTATCAAATCAGCTTTGTTTGACACCACAGCCGGACAGTGCGAAACAACCTTCAGATCAGCACGGTACAATCAGCACGACATGAATGAACAGTGTCAAGCCGATCCAGCTTGCACGGGCTTTTACCAACCCCACCCATTGCACAAAACGGCGGCCGCACCATTGACTGGGTTCGCGGCCATCAACACGCCTAACAGCATTCCAAACGCAGTCATGGTGCAGCCGTGGCCAAGGTATGCTGCGGACATTATTATACCCCCCTCGGGCGAGAACTATGACGTTGAACCCGCGCAGCATAGCATCACCGAACGAAATCTGAACTGGGCTCAGCAGTTTACCGACTTGCAAATAGCCGACGCGACTACCACGGAACCCCCGCAGGCCATCCAACTTGTGCAACTCAACTACGAGACAAGACGAAAACCCAGCAAGGCGGATCGCCGAAAAACCGCGGTGTCAGTTGCAATGAGCAGCGTAGCTCTTGGATCAGTACTCACCGTTGTTGCTGTTGGTATCATGCTTTGGATCCTTCGACGCAAAGAAAAAGAAAACGATCAACAAAGACCACAGGCCCGCATGAAATCGTACCTCAAACCCTCGTGGAAAGATTGGATTGTTTAGTTTATAAATGATAATAATGCTATGAATTCCCGCATAAGCCACAGAGTAGACACGAGGTACGAAGGCGGCGGCCGAAAGAGAGGGGGGAGGGTAGCGCACGGGAAGGAAGCATTAGTGCATTAGCACGGCATCAACGCCGCCAATATTGAGATCTGTACAGTGAAGCCATTGCGTTGTGCGCAAGACGTAACCCTGCTTTGTACCCCCCCCCTCTTCCCTCCCGCCCCTCTTCCAATCATTGCGCGTGGGCGTTTTAAGGATACAACACCATGGCGCTGGCCGAAGATGATACGGCTGCAACAGAGAAGATTAAGAGGACAGCTGTAGCCGAATATACCGCCGGGCAGATGACTAAAGCTCTTGTCAATTGGCTGCGCGAGACCGAACGGCACCCACCATGGGTCGAAAAGTTGTTGGAAGCTTCACAATGTGCTGGAAATGCCGACATGCCGCTTCGGATATCGGCGACTTACGACGAGCTTCGGACCGTGGTTTCTCAGCCACACATAACTGTGAGCGAAACCGAATCCGCTGATGAGTACGGAGACATTAACCGCCGCTGCGAGGATGATGATGTTGTAGAGAACGAGGTTGAAGCTACGCAACCCGGCATAATGGGAGGCACTCACAAAAAGCCATTACAGCAGCGCCTCAAAAAGCGCAAACTTGAGGGAAATCTAGCGGGGCGCCAAGTGACGACTGAAATCCCTGACTATATTCTACCCGAGTATCGTTCACTCTACAACCCTGAAACAGGAAAGGTGAATCCACGCCGCGGATCAAAACCGAAGGGGCGGCCGTATTGGAACTACAGAACTGGCGGCTATCAAGCGACGCCGCCATAATAATAGCCCGCTATCGATGGCACAGCACAGCTCGGCAACTGATTTTATTTCAGTAAACCATCGAGCTTCTCGTTTGTGTCAGCAACAGCTGGATGGCTGGGCGCATACAACGTTTCGTAAATCTTCGCTTCTTCTTTCAGCGCCGCAATAGCATTGTCATTATCACCAAGCCGCAGGTGTATGCATGCCTTATTCCGCCATATTTCCGCAGTAGCGTGCGAGTGCGCCACGTTATTTGACGATGCCGTGTCCAGCGCTAATTCACACGCCGCGAGAGCCTCGTGCGGGGCGCCAATGTGAAGCCAGAGCAACGCAACGAGATCAAGAATTTCTGACTGTATCACCCGCAACACCTCGGGATCTGATCTGCCCCAAGTCGTCAATGATTCTTTCAAGTCGGTAATAGTAGTCAACATGTACATTTTCGACGGACGCTCAAGCGCCGCATAGAACTGCTTGCTGTACTTGAAGGTCCGAAAGGTATCAATCTGCCACTCCGCAGGTGCTTGTGTCGGGGTGTGTCCCAGCAACCAAGTAGCGCCCCTTAATAGCTTGTCTGCAACCTCTTCCGCATCCTCTACTTTATAGTCCATCATCTTCGTGCGCAAAATAAAGGATTCATGCCTCAGCCGCTCGACAACCAGATCGCGGTTGGCCTCGTGCCCACGGGTCATGCTTAATGGCGAATTGGGCGAATTGGACGTTATGTTTGCCGACGTTACGGCGACATTTTTCATAGCACAACCAACAGTACCTGAAAAGGGAAGTTTGCACAATGTGCACGTCGTAAATGCCCGCGTCAACGATAATCGACCCCCTTCAACCGCCGCGAAGGCTGTTTTTACCAGGCAGTCAAGATGGAACCGGGTACCTGACGACCTGTCGCATCCGCACCCAGCGAGTAAGGGAAATGGTGCCTTTGAAGCGTCCTCGTGGCAGATTGGACACATGGTTTCTTCGGGTGGCGGAGATTTGTACTCCATCGGAAGACACGGGTAACCCCGACGCGATGCGGCATCAATTGCCCGGTGCTCGTCTCGAATGGTTTTGCATTCCTCCTTGTGCCCGTTTGACCACGCCTTGGCTAAACACTCTTTCGAGCAGAACGCAACCGATTTGCACTTTGAACACGCCAAGAGCTTAATCGAGGGCCCTTCTTTTGCACCGCAGTTCGCGCAGCCCTGTCGTTTGGCCGCCTGGAAGCAGCGGTGAGCCTTGGCCTCCGACGGTCGATCGCTGCTCTGCCGCGGATGATTAGCCGGCCATATTGGCTCCGCCGTGTTTGACAATATAGCAAGGCAGTTCATAGTTTCCTGCACGTGTTCGGAAGCCGGCTGCATCTGGTCCATGCTTTGACGGCCAACCAATAAGCCAAAGGACCCAGCTTGTTTCCGTTGTTCATCATCCGGCAACGGTTCTATTACCATCGCCATGTTGGTGGGTTTCAGTTTCAGAAACGGTGGCTGTGGCGGGTAGACGTCTGACCCGTCAAACTTCAACAGACTCACCGTGACTCGCCCGCCCTCGCCAAGGCACTGCGAAGAACCCACTAGTGCATACATGTTGTTGTACTGTACCGACTTCCGCAACCCGTGAATCTTAACAATAGTCCCTTCCATGAGCCACTTCGGCACTTCATCCGTCCGATGCGGGGTGGACTCCGTAGCGAGAAGGCGAAGACAACGGCAAGTTTCATTTTGGGCGGCAACGGCCGGACCGCTGCCTGTGAGTGGGTCGCTCAGGACAACCTGCAAAAGCGATCTTGCCATGTCCCGTACTCTTGGCTCCTCGCTTGGCTTGTCCACAAGCGTCAATGCCGCCGCGTTTACATTCACGTCCCCGTCCCTTTCTTCGGATGTGGCGCGGGGGTCAATGAGCACAATCCTGTAAAGCGGTGGCATGCCCTCCGACGAAGGTGGTTGCATTCCGGTCACAAGAACAAGCCTTCGGCCCCAATCGCTGAGAGGGGGCGGCAACCCAGCCTTTACCCACGCAACAGAGCCCACTTGCATCCCTGGTCCAGAGACATGCAAACAAAGTGCGCAGGAGACGGAAAAGGGGGCGTAAGAAATGAAGACGTCAGCAAACCAGCCGAACCAAAGCATCATGATGATAAACAACCCCGTTTACCCCCAAAACATTTTTGTTGTCCTACCCCACGCCCGCACTCACCCCGGACAACACCGTCATATTCTCGCCCATAAGCTGCCGCCATAGCACCAACTTTTTGACTGATAATAAAATTAGTATTTATAATAGCTAATTTGTTACTATTCAATAATGGCAGCTATCAGTAACGTATATCTGCGGCAAAAGCGACGGCTCACAGACGAAATACGAATGAGCACCCGGCCACGCGACGTGGCATTATCGCTTCCAGGGCCCACCAAGTCACACAAAAAGCTGCAAGGTGCCTTCAAAAATGTTGCAGAGCTTCTGAATCTTGATCCAGCCCTAAAGAATGCTGAGGTCGTCCGCGCGTGTCACACGCTTCTAAAAGGGCCAAACAGCGAAATGCTGATAATCGCAGCTGCACGTCTCGCTGAACTGTGCGCGTCGGCCGTTGATATGGTTAGCAAGACCACAAAAGCAGAGTTAAAAGCGCAACTCATAAAAGCGCACGCTCTCGTTTTGCAATACAAACCCAGTGAAGCAGCTCATACTACAGCTAATTTTTCATCATTTGCTGACAGCGTTGACGCTCTTTTCGTTGAGGTTACGCAAGAAGGCCTCATCTTCACGGGGATTGCCACCCTGATCTTTTTCTACGCCATGATTCTTCTTGATTTGGCTAGAGGACCACAGATCCGCCTCAGATCCGCTCCTAGGAATCCCGCATGGGCGGCATATCGTTTAGCGAACGAAGCATACGGGGGGGCTTTAGATAGCGGTGAATTTGATGACGTGCATGGCCTTTACTTTATTACGGACCGGAGCAATCATTTTCCTGGTCCAGCAGTGCTTTATAACCAAGCGCCCAGATTAGGCAGCAGGCGAACCGATCGACGAAGTGGCCTCGGACCTGGAGAAATTGAATTTCGGCCACAACGGCTTTAGTGCCGGCGCGCTCCATTATTCGCACGATTAAAGGACAAGTTCATTCCGTAGTAGCCGGCCATTGATGATGTCCCGTTCCCACCACCCCGCTCAGTCGGCCGACGCATGGCGCAAAATTATCATGGGGTTCCTTTTTATTTCTTAATCAAGTCAGCAGCTTCACGAGTGAGTTCGAGATCTTTCGTTCCAAACCTAATTTTATCGTGGGGAAAAACGGCCAGAGGAGGATCACCAGGATTGAGCTCGTACATGATGAAAGGATTATATTCATGAATAACAAAAAGTTGATTGGAAGATCCGCTATTCATGCAGTAATAATCGTCTGAGTTCGGTGGTTGATAAAGCGTAAGCTTCCATTTTTCTGCCGCGTCGGCAAATTCTTGTGCTGCCTTTTCTTTTGCGCTCAAAGGTTTTTGCGTAACTTTTGCTCTCTTTGACTCACGTGTGTCTCCTTGTGCCTCCTCCGGCGCTGGTCGAGTGACCAAATCACGGGGAAAAGAAGTAGAAGAACCCCCGGCGGCAGCGGCAACTGCGGTAGCACTCGGGGCAGGAGCACCCCCGCGGCTTTTTAATACAAAAGGTTCTTGACTGTCAGGGATTCGAGGCGATGAGGCATCAGTATCAACATCAGTATCAGTATCAGAAACATCGGCCGTATTCTGACCCTCCATGGTGCTTATTATACGATCACAAGTGCGCGCATGGTTAACTGCCTTTATAAACGATTGCCGCCAAGATTGATATTGCGCCTACCACTGGTCACTGTTGCGCCTACCACTGGTCACTGTTGTTATTTTTTTTGCGCTTATACAAAATAGCTACAATAACTCCTGTAACGCTGCCTAAGGGGGGGAAGCCTGAGAAAGATGGCACGAGAATGGACTGCAAGTGATACATGATCACGGCGGCCCCAGTGCCCCTCATTGCCCCCGGTAATGTCACGCTTTATGCCCCTTCGACGGCAGCGGAAAGGGAGCAAGCGCAATGCTGGATACGACGAACCTCGCGGCACGATTTCGATAACTTTGCTTATACATCGCTGTCAAACGATTCTTACGGTTGGGGTGGATATGGCATTAACCGAGTGTTCCGCCACTCCGGAAGACTCCAACGCCGACCCGGTAATGTCACGCTTTATGCCCCTTCGGCGGCAGCGGGAAGAGAGCAAGCGCAATGCTGGATACGACGAACCTCGCGGCACAATTTCGATTGCTGCTTATACACCGCTGTAAAGTAAGCCTTAGGGTCGCACAACTGGCGTTTTTGATCATTCATTACTTTTCATTGTACTGAGGGCTTGGCACTGCCGCTTCCGCAAGGGTGTGCAGGGTAGGAACTCGTGAATTTGCTCGGTTAATGGCACGCTGGTTTTTGTCCGAAATGCGAGGCCACACCTCTAGGTTCATCAGCGATTCTTTAAAATGTTTAAAAAAAAAAGGTTCCATTTTCTCCAGCGACCGATTTAGCATGCCGTCTTGCTCCCACGACTCCACCGGAGTAGCAGTCCATTGATCAAATTCGTCTTTGATGCCGCTCTTTCCGTCGTAATCGTGCGGGACCCACACGCCTAGGACGTCTCCGCCGTAAAAGGGAGCGGCCATTTGTAAATGGTATCCTCGTTTCACCGTGCCGTCGTCAGCAGTGTAGCTTTCAAGTTCAGGGGCATTGCCTGCGTGGTCGGGGACAACAAGAACAATCTCCATTCCAATTCCGCCGCCCCTTTCCGCCATCAACTCAGTAATGCGTTCGTCCGTGTTAGTAAGACGCCATGCCGAAAACGGTTGTCTCCATGGTTGAACGGCTGGTGCCGCCGTCATGCCGTCTTGTGGCATCGTACTAAGATCAATCGGTTGTGGCTTGCCGCCGCTCATCCTTCTTCTCTTTAGTGGTTTGACCTCTTGCTATTCATATGAGTTATATATTTTTGCTCGGAGCACGATTTTATGTAAATTAATTAATTGGAAACGGCTAGTCACAGTGGATTATCAGGCACAACAAAACATTGTGCGCCACCCACCATTATGAGCCAAAAGAAGTTGACGGTTCGGCTACGGTCGCTGAGACGTGGCGCGGATGCCGGGGCTGAGTTGCCCGCGGTGATCATGTCACCTTACGCGTTCGGACCCGGCTCCTTTCTCCCGTACACGCTCTTTGCGGGCTGCTCCAGCACCGGTTGGAAGCATCTTGATCCCGTGGAAAAGGCGCTGTACGAGCTTGACAACGGTGGCTTTTGGCGCAAGTCAAGGGCGTGGGAGCTTGCGATTGTGACCGCGGACACATCCGATTGGTGGCGCGTGGTTCCCGTGTTCACGTCGTGGTCACGAAAAGCCATGCGCCAGGAAACAAACCTGCTTAAGTGCATGCCGTGCGAGCTCTGCTGGTTTTCGAAGCGTGCGCAAAGCTATTTTTACGCGGTGTACATTGCGCTCGCCGCTTTGCCCCGAGACTTGGTGGACGCGCACGTGCTTTCGCACCTAAGCAGCAGCGATATCAGTGGCGCCGTCCTCGCCTCCTCATCTCTGCCCCGAGGAGACCGGCGGAACCCGCCCCGATAATCACGACAATTTACAATAAAATGCAAACAAGCATTTAGATTCGATTGCTCCAGCTTACGCTGAGTTGTTCAACGCATATTTAAAGAACAATTCCCTTTGAAAGCAATTAAGTGACAGTATCCAGAATATTATGGCCGTCGCATCATTGCCGCCGCCTCGGGATCTAGCGACCCGGAATTCAATGTCCGTCGATACTCTTCTTTTGAATAGTGCTTTTGATGAGGTGGGAGATGTAGTCGAAATTTGGAAAAAAAAGCGCAAAACGAAAAAAATAGACATTATTAAGATCATCCTTCCAAATGTGCCCGATGACGCATTGCTCCTGGCTGAAAAAAATCCGCAGGAAATGACGCGCCTCCTCAATCGTTGTGCAATATCTATTCACCCTAAGGCCCAAGTGAAACCGATCAATCAAACATACTCGCTAAAGGAAGCAAAGGCACTTCTCGCAGCTTTTAGAGAACAAGAAAAAAGACTCTAATTCGTCTTTCGTCAACAACGACCTATTTATTTTCATTTGCAACCCGCAGACTATTTCATGAATCTCTATGCGGCACTTAGCACGCAATGGTCTCATCTTCATCTCGTGCCCGTACTAACTTATCGGTGGGGCGCGGTGAGAAGCTTTCAGTCAAACAAGGCGGTGGGCTGACCGCAAAAGGACGTGCAAAGTACAACGCCGCCACAGGATCCCACCTGAAAGCACCGGCGCCACATCCGAAAACGAAAAAGGACGCCGCCAGGCGGAAATCATTCTGCGCACGGTCACGAGGGTGGCACGGGCCTCGCGGACGTGCAGCGCGAAAACGCTGGCGGTGCTGAATACACAGAAATTAAGGGCTTTGTGCAGTGCCAAGGCATTCTTACATCACTGCACACCACCCGCTGTCAGCTGTGGTTGCGTCTTGCGGCTTTAAAAAGGTGTCCATGGCCGCCGTTTTAAGCGACGACATGGCCGACGGCGTCCCTGACCCTTGCAAATCAAGCGGCAAAAAGGGTCTTATTTGATTGCCTGTGATTCCGCGCCGTTTTAAACATATTCCGTTACCGTCCATTTGAAAGTACGAGGAAGGCATCTCAGAAAGCGCGTGCAATAAAGCAACGTCCTGGAGTCTCTTGGGCACTGGTCGTGCTACCGCTTGACCTTGTGACCCCAGCCCCAACTCGGTTAAATCAAAGCTTTCCTTCAAATCAAACGTAATGGGACTCGCGCCGTCATAATTTGGGCCATTGCCGTTGACATTCGTCGGCACCGGTAAACTGAGCGCCATGCAACGCTCCGGCATCCACTCCGGCATTATCTTTGGCAAATATGCATTAAGTTTAAGAAAATATACATTGCCGGCCCGTTGGATGCTCGGTAGCTTTCGCTGTACAATGCCGTAAAAGCCGTGCGGATATTCGTCGTTTAGGCGATTCAGTAACCGACCGCGCTCGCTTCCGTCCGGCGTTTTCGCTTTTATTATCCAAATTGTATAATATGATCGCCACCAATCCGCAGGCGGCGCACAAATGCTTTCGATTCGGTGCAGCACATCCGTGGTTAGTTTGTCCCAGCAGTGAATGCGTAGCAGATATTCCAAAGAAAAAAGTTTGTCATCAGACAAGCACCGCAATGCTGCGTTTAATCGTGATTGTTGATATAGACGAGGCGCCGGCCGGGCTAGCCAGCGCCAATTCATGTTTTCCATAAAAGCCTCCTTCCGAGTTCCTTTTGGAAGATACGACTGCCCGTTGTAGTCGGCAGGCACCCTCATGCACACCGGCTTGCCTCCGTCCGCTGTCAGCAACATTTCTACATTACCGTTTTCGTCTTTAGGATCCGCAGAAATCAGTCCAAGCCGTGGAACATCTTTACTTTTGTCAAAATACATGCTTCCGTTCAGGTCATGAATTTCCCAAACCGTAAATGGCTGCTCATACCACGGCAAACTCCTGCTCGGCGCGGCTGCCATACTTTTAATCTGCACGACGTCGATTGCAGGCAATCATCATTTCATATACGCTCCCGTGGTCTCGGTGCACGGCAAAAAAACAATCTTATAAAATAATTTTTGCAGGATAAATAATAATCTATGCTGAGCTTTGCAAGCAAATCACATTTGTTTTGGTTCGAGCTTCAAATCCGTCACATTTCCCTTTCGCCATGTCTACCGGAACCCCCGACGTCCAGCAATCGGCAACCTACGTGACGGTCTTTGGTCGCAGAATCCCGCGGGAAGACTGCGACCTTCTCTACGCCGTTGCAGTCATTCAGGAATACCACATGGCGGAAGCCCGGGAAATTGTGGTACAGGCACTTAAAATCCTTGGCGACGTGGTTGCCGAGACCGATGACGGGCCGCTGGCCGAGGAAGCGGCATTGACGGTGAAAGCCCTCATTGACGGAGACAAAACATTTCCAGTTCCGCGGGCTGCGGAAGACCTCCTCCGCAACAAGGCAGCACCATCCCGCCCGCGCTGCATTGCAATCGAAACGCTGGCCCGCAAGTTCTTTATGGATGTCGAGTGGAACGCACCAGAATACGTTGTGATGGTTCCCGGGCCGCTTCAAGATGCGCTCCACGCCAGAAATCCCCACGCCAATCCCAAGGCCGAAGAAACCAACGCCGATGCGGACATGTAGGCGCCTGGCTGCTTTACATTTTTTTAATACCACATGCGCTGTCGTATTCCTTTAGCAACGTCTCGAATAATGCTTATGATTGAGGCGGCATGCCCTTCGCTCATCTTGCACGCAGCACTCGTAAGTATCTCGTGCAAATTGCCCATGGCTTCAGCATTGATCGCTTGTAAGGTCTCACGAAATGAATCGGGTACAAAGTTGTTTGCCGCGTTGGTGAAGAAAAGCGTTGAATCGGCAAAGATTTGATAGCCCTCGTCATCAAAGGCGTCGCGGATTCTTTGCATCCATATTGCATACAGTTTGGGCATGAGCACCGGCAACAACATCTTACGGATAACATAAATTGCAGAATACGCGATCCATTCAATTGAAAAGAATTCAGCCGCTACGTACAAATCAAGCATCCGTTGAATTTTCCCCTGAAGAACACCTAAAACAGCCGGGTCCGTGATGAGATCGTCAATTATTTCTTGCTCTTTCGGAAACCCATCAAAGGCATTTTGATCACCACACCCGTTCAATAAAATCGTTAAATCGTATACCTGTTCCCGTTCGGGTGCTACGTACACCATCATCCCAAGTTCAAATTCAGGTGCACCAGTAATAGTTGCCATGTCTGCGCCATCACGGCAGGCTTTCATCATTAGCTGATGACGTTGAGAGGCTGGCCATCCTTTGGAATACGCGTTTTTGTACGGGGTCACGACCTCATCACTGAGGGTTGTCACATCCTCTGCATTAAATTGTGTCAACAAATTAGCCTTATTCGCCGTCTTTAACGTGTTCATTAAACTCTTGATGCCCAGTGCCGTAATGTAGTCTGAGACGGAAAATGTAACCATGGCATCGTCGGTCTCGTCGTCAAAAACCTCTTCCATGTCAGCAATAACGTCAGACGATGGTCGTAATAACGTTGTATAGTCTTCTTCTGTGATGATTATCAGCTGTTCTTTGGTGGTTTTTTCAACAAATTGAATGCGCTTGCCTGCTCCTCCTTCCACGGTACGTGCTGTCCCTGCTTTGAATCTTTTGCGCGACGGCGGCGGCGGCTTTGGGTTTGTGCCCGTGTCATGCGGCAAATTTCCGGCAGCCGCGGCCGCAGCAGCCGCCGCAATACTCGGCGCCGGGGCTCCTCCGCTGTCCGACATTGGTACACAATTTGGGTTTTAAAGCCCCCTTATAATTCAATCAATCCTTTCAAAGGTATTCATTTGAGTATGCCAAATGACTTTTTTTGCTGAGTTCCTCGAGCTTGAGTGCAATTGTAGGTGCTGCGGCCATGCGCGGCACGGTGTATATATTGTCAGAACTTGTCTTTAATCAAATGTTGCTGCCGCAAGACCTCTGCATCACATGCCCAACCGGACCACGAATGGGCAAGGACCCCCCTCACCCCCGGTATGGAACAGAACACCCTCACGGCAACTCAGAGAAGGTCCGAAAATATGTAGAAACAAGAACTGGCAAAACAGTAGTGCTGAAAAATAAAAAAATCACGAAGGTAATGTCGCAAGACGATTTTGATAGCACGTTCGGCAGCGCTTCGAATGTCTTTGTATCCTTGGAAGACGAATTTAAAGAGGCAGAAGACCAAGGTGTGGTTTCAATGGACATTGACGCTGGGCCCGCAGAGTACCCGATTCCCGATATCGTAACTGAAGAGTCATTTGACATCGTTTACGACATATTGAACAAGGTAAAAGACGACGAAGACGTCCGTCGTTGGGGATACCGGATTGCCACACACTTAAGACCGGTTGAGTGGATAGAAGAAATGCTAAGTGACTATGAAATGTCATCCCATGGGTGGGCGGGGAAAATGGTGTTTAGTGCTGCATTCGGGACCCTTAAAGAGAAGGCAACCTCCAGCGATGAAAAAAGCATAATATTCGACAAAGTCTACGGGTGGATTGATCCGTACACTCATCGGGTTATCCAATTTGGAATCCAAGCCATAATTGCCGCAAGTGCGCTGGGTGTCAATTGGGTCATGAACGCCGTCTTCATCTTTATCATGCAAAATGTGCTGCAAACGTATTCCACAGCACATAAAGAAGTGCCCGAAGGGATTACAAGTAAAAATCCACAACAATACGGCGAATTTCTCTCAACCCAGAAACCAAGCTTTATTTCACACCTCGAACGCTTGGCAAAGACAGAAGTTCCGGAGGATATTGGGGAATTTATGATCAAAGCGATGATGAAATTCTCAAAAGATAGTTCAATTTTATTGTAATTAGCATGTCCCGTCATTGCATTGATAGATCAAGCGGGCGGAAATGGGACAAGGCAGCCACTCGTGTTGACAGGTTTGGGAATGTAAATGTAGGCTCATGGACACGTAACGCTTGGCGTGCTAATTCCTCTAAGCTTGCGATGCTGTAATCTCGGGTGTCGTGCCAATCAGCACCGGCGTCACTAAAATATTGCCTTTGAATCGTATCGTAATCGTCTGCACGGACAAACATCACTGGCGAGTCATGAAGTGAATCGTTCGTCTTTGTAAAGTCCCTCGCATACAATACAGTGTCCATACCCTCGGGAACGGACCAAGTCCCGGCCGCTGCTCCTTCGTCCTTAAATTCGCAGTTGCTCGGACCAGCGCATCGTAGCGACATGCCGTAGCATTTTTGTTCAGCAACAAGTAACGGCGTATCGAACCCATTCGGCACCACTCGGGCCCAAACCAAGGGATGGTGCGTGCACATGGCATCGTCGCACACGGTCCTGAACATAAATCGCGTCTCGAACAAACGCGCTATCTCATGTATCAATAAGGTAAACGCATTTGACACACTTACACTGTACCCAGTTCGATAAAACGAGTTCGGAATCGGTCGCCAGGAGTCGCCGGTATCGTCTTTAAAAATGGGACCACCGTTGCGACAAGCTACAGCATTAAACCAGGCGTCCGTGTAAGACGTGTTGGGATAAACCAACGTTATTGCACGGGGTATGAGAAGACTGGCATCACGCGCAGTCAAACCAACGTCTTGAAGAGTGAACACATCGTTCTCTCGTAGAAGCGCTACTAAATCCCCAATGCCCGCGTTCTTTAACATGCTGGGAACACGGGGATCAAGTTGTAATTCTCGCACCAGACCTTTTACAAATGAATCAAAGTTCACACAGTCAATTAAAAGCTTGGCATCACGCTGCGACAGCCCAGCCGTTTCAAGATCATTAACATTATAGTTGTCTTTGCTATCTTGCAGAAGCACCCCTATCTCCTCAATGCCCTCCTTTTTTAGTTTTGGGGGCACAGAGAGGTCTAGTTGTAACCCCCGCACAATACGTGCTACAAACGAATCAAAGTCCGGCGAAGCGCTCATCACGTCAAATGCCAGCCGTTGTTATTACAGCCGATCGACCCTAAATAAAACGGAAAGAAACTGGCTGTGCGCTCCGACGACGGCCACCCCGCAAGGCTGAAGCTCCCCGTCCGAGCTCATGCCCCAACCCCAAAATTACCGCAAGCATCCGAAGCCCGCGCAATATTTACTCAAAGTAAATGCAAGCTCAACTTCATGGCAGCAAGGCACTCGTCGCAGAGCTAAGCGTCGCTCAAATATACGCCGTACTCGCCGCCAACTCGCGCTGCACGCCCAGCAATCATGCACCGAGCCCGCTCAGCAGCCTCAGGCGTCCGAAACAAAACCTCCGCAATCTTGCTCTTCCGCACCGCCGGCTGAGGCTTTCCGGGCAGCAAAAGGTCTCGCGCAGGCGCCGTGGCTTTCACAATGTCGTCAGCAAACTCCGTCAGCATGTCGTCGAACGCCTCCAAAGGATTCGAATGAGGCAGCCCTTCGATGTTCAGCACACGACGTCGCCCACCCGGCTCGCAGGCAGCACAAGGCGTTTCAGAAGGCAAACCGCTCATGACCGCAAGCTTGGTTGTTACGGAAGCGCACAATATTAATAATTCAATAATAATAATAAAGCCGAAGAGTTTCTGGGCCGTGGCGTATACCAAACTTGTTCTGGTTTTGTCGCCGCCGGTTCTGCCATCTTGGCGTGGCCAAAGACAAGCTCATCAGCGTGTGTAAGGCTTGATTTTAAGGAGATCTATGGGTACCATAGTCGTACGGCCGCGCAGCAAAGCATGCTCGCAAGGGTTGGTACAGCGCCGTGAGTTCGTACGGCCCGTTCATCCACTGCCCGTAGAAACCGTATCGATAAATGTGCATCATGAAGCTAAGGTACGATCTTCCAAATCCGTCGGGCCGGTTGGGGTCGCAATGACTCTTCCACCGTTTCATAAGGTACGCTAGAGTTTCCCCGAGTAAACCCCTGGTGCTTAACCAGCTCGCGGCTTCTTCAATTTGTTTATCGGATGGAACGAAGCTCTCAGAAAAATGGCCTCGGGCCTTTAGTCGTTTTAGCTCTTCAAGTGCGGCGCGCTGTAAATGCTGAGAGTTAATTTGATGGCCAGATGGAAGCAACGTTCGCCACGCATCGGTCACCCTAAAAGTCATTCCGTGAGTATATTTTTTACCAAAGGGCGACATTAGTTGGTCCATGCAGAATCCAGCAAACGTTCGATCAGGATAGCGTGCTCCGACCGCCTGCCGGATCGCTTGAATAATATACGGCGAATATCGTATCTGCATGGCATCGTGCATAAAATCACTCAGGTACGGCAACCCGCGCTCGTCGCGCATAGCCCCGATGACAAAGCGATGAAACGTGTCCCCGTCCAGTGAATAATCGGTTCCGAGCTCATACAACGTTGCACCATCAGTTGCTTTCGTCTCCAAAAGCTGCACCGGGGACATGCCGTGCAGAATCTTGTTCGAGGTTGATGTACGCCAGCGAAGATAGATCGTGCGAGGTGCCTGCAAGTATGCCCTGACTTTGTCAAGTCCCCCGCTTTCAAAGGCAGCTTTCAGATCAAGCTCGTTTGGGTTGTGAAACCCCGGATAATAATCCCAAATCTTTTGAAAAAACTGTGATGGCGTCTCGGCGGCGTTCAAAATCTTAATGATAGGGCCGTTAGCTTTGGCACCCAACACGGTGTACGCTACATTGGTCATGACGCCCTTAGTTTTCATTTACTGGGTTGATATACTTTCGGCACGTGCTCCAAAAAAACCCCCCGTGTGTGCATCTGATGCCGCAATGCTACATCATTTTAAGAACATTGCCGCAGCGCAGGCTACACAAGCGCCAGTGGCCCACGGGGCCCTAATATAAGCGTAGTAAAAAGCTTCAATCGCGTACGTTGCAAGTACAAGATTGGTGTCGGCACCCCGCCAAACCCGAATTATTCCGTACAGTCCTGCAAACGCAATATAGCCCGCGTCCGGGCTGTATGGGCCCCACCACGACCGCCCCAAAACAAAATGACTCACCACATTTACAATATCAAGCACCCCATTTATCCAAACAAACCGTGCAATCAATCTCAAAGTCATCTTTGCCGGTAGCCGCAAATGTGTTGGAAATGCACGCTACGATAAGTTTGTCCGCAATATAGCATACAAAACGACCCCTGCGCCGAACGTTTTGCATTAAACGCAATTTGTGCACGCTTAGCAAGCAATTATCCATCCAGTATGCATCTTCAAAACAAACTTCTGCACTTTGGCTGACCGTCTCCAAAATTGGAAAACGTCCGTAGGCTTAGCGCCGACCCTAATTCGCCAGTGGGCCTAGCAATATCAAAAAGAATTGATGCATATTTCACGCGGGTACTTCCCTTCGAATAATTTTTGACCAAAGTATTTATTTGCCCTTCGACATTCGCGATTGCCTGGCTTAATTGCGTTATGTTTAAAATCGGAAATTGCCAACGCAGAGAAGCAAACTCCATTGTTTCCTGGGATGTGTCTTCCACGACGAATGCATCTAGCAAGATATCCCCGCGCTGAAGTGGCCGATGAGCTTTGGTCGACCGTTCATACCCCGTGACGTAAAATGCATGTCCGCCGAAGGGCGCCTCCAAAAACATTGCCTTGATTCCAAGCCCGGGATTTCCATCGTTCATGACAGTCCCTGCAAAGTTCCCGTCTTGCAAAATCGGCACAGCTACTTTGTAAAGCGTATAATTAAAGTTTTCGGCGGCGGCCTGAAGCGGGGCCTCCGGAGAAAGTGCCGAATCGGCTATAAAATCAGCAAGTGTCTTTTTATGCGCCTGTGCGGCTGCGGCCGCGTCTTCGAGCGCTAGAACTTTGGCTTCTGCTGCATCCCTCTCCTTCTGCTTCTTTGCATTGGTTCGGGGCGTAATTGAAGATATAAATTTGTCAGCTATGCGAGCTATGCGAGATATCCATGTCGAGGGTTCATCCGTTGTCAAGTCTATAGGAGACTTTCGCATTTCAATCGGTTCTTCTTGTGGGCCAGGCGTAACGTCGTCGTCTTCATTGTCGCTGAATTGGCTTCGGTTTGGGTCGTCTTCTTCAGCCATGCTTCTGCCGGTCTGCAAGACATCACCTTCCTAAATATGTGGCCATTATTTCGCGAAAATGCACCAATCAATCGGCCGACGCATGTTTACGCCGGCAGGCTCGTCCCCCCCGAATGAAGACCTTTACAAAAGTGGCCGTGTGCACCTGTCCGAAACCGCTGCTCCCGCGGATGATGTGAATCGAGCAAGTTGCTTTTTAAATTCGGTGGCTGGGTACTCCACGTCCAAGCGGCCCGAACCGTCATCAAAGAAAAGTTGCGCGGCCGCGAGGGTGGTGCCCGGGTAAGCCTTGGCGTAGAGGATTGCCGCGACGACGCACATGCGGTTTGTGTTTGCAAAGTCGTTCGCAAGCTGGAGTGCAGTTTCGCGCGTGAGGCTGTGTTTGTTGACGGCTTCGACGTGTCGATGGAACATGGCTCTAATAGCGGCGTCGTTTCTTGAGATGACCTTGATTCGTGCCATGTCCAGGCATTGTTGAGGGGTGGCCATATCGGCGTAGTACGTTTGCATGACTCGGGCTCTGATTGCAGCTGCTTCCTTGCGGCCGACGGAAGCGTAGCGCTGAATCACTTCGAGTTCCTCTTCGCGCGTCTCCCAGAGTTCTTGTGCGGCACCGATGGAGAAGCACTGGTTGATGATTACGTCGCCGTTAAAGACGACAATGTGCGCGTCTGTTCCTGGTTGAATTTTTGCTATTTCACGGACGTCGTGGAGGAGAGCCGCCGCGACAGAGCCGAGGTGTTTTCCGTACGACATCATCTTCGGTTTTTTTTTGAGTTTTTCAATTGGATATAAAGCGCAATTGGCTGCCGAAAGACACCAAACGTTGCAGCATGAAGAATGCTACAAGAAGGTCATGGCATCGTACGGCAAATAGGCACACTAAAGACTGATCTAGGTACTCCCGCGCAAACAACTTGCACTGAAGCACTGAAATTTAAACGGTCGATTCTATTAATGTTATTGTTGCTAAATCACTCGGGCGCTTAGGATTAGGGTTCGCCATCCTCTTCATTCGCCCCGCAACGTCATCTTCGGCCGCTGCCGCACCTCCGCCCGCGGGCAACTCCACATGCAAAACATTCCTGGGAAATTGAGTCCGGTGAGCAGATAAAAATTCAGCAGTGCATTCAACGCTGGTTGCTTGACTAAATGTCGGCCGAACATCGGCCTTAAAGTTCAGGCGTGCCGTCGCTGGAATGTGCACCGTCGCTGGTACACCCGCAAAGGCCGCTTCACCAACCCTAACGGTTGAGCCTTCAGCAAACTCGATGCGAACGGTATTGTTGCACGAAGCGAATGCCTTAAAGCCAATATACGTCAAAGACTTCGGAAATCGCAATGTACCGCCGCTGGGGGATCTCTGAAATGCAAAAGCTTCAATTATCTGGAGTGTCTCCGGAAAATAAAGTTGAAAGTTGCTAAACAAGCTAAGGTCTTTTCCCGCGGCGAAATAAGGAGTTTTAAACGCGGCCAAATCAATCTTCTGAAGTCCCAACGGGAAATGCACGTGCTTAATCGACACATTGCTATAATAATCGATTTCAAACGCTCGCTCGCCTACAACCTCTGTTCCCTCTGGAATTCTCAATAAAATGTCAACCTCGTCGTCTGGATTAATCGGCGGGTCTTGTTGCGAAAAACTTGAGTACGACGAGGCTTCAACAACGCGCAAGTCCTTCGCAACATTTATCTCTCCGTAAGGCATCTGCTCAGGCGGGAATTCACCTACTCGAAACAGGTACGTCATTGCGGCCTCAACATACCCGTCGTGCACACTCTGAGCCCGTTGCGACAAAATTCGCCTTCGCCGCGCCAACTCAACATCAACCAAGTCCCGGCTCCCCTTGCTCGCCGCACGCATCTCCAGAAGGGCCCGACCGTCCATCTGTCTCATGACATTTCCCTGCACCTCAGAAGGAAGCTTAGAGTATTCCCAAAAATGCTCCTCAGAACTCTCCATTTCCGCCCTTCAATAACCCGCAACCGCCAGCTCTCCATATATTGTCTACACCTTCGCTCTAGTGCTCTGATTGATAGTAACAATACTCATTGGACCCGCCATGAATGTACCCCCCGTCGCGATAATTGTCCCCGCCAGAAAAACCGTCAAAAGGAGCTCGCAGCAAGAAAGACAGCACCGCCGAAGCACCGCACACCTTATACACAGGCACACGTGAATGCAACGTCAAAAGTGTGCAGGATTGGTTTGTCCGTCACTTTCCGTAAAGTGCAAGCATAATTTTCAAGAATGATTTTAGTCCGACATCTCCGTGGACTAGCGTCTTAATTTTCGCATCAAATTGAGCGCGTTTATGCTTGCGTTCAGACTCGTTGCTGCAACCCATCATCCAATGCGTCATAAAAGTAAGCAAGGCTTCTATCGACCGACGGTACGTTCTAGCAAATGCATCCATGTCCATTTCTTCAAGCTCATCCTCGGCGTCATCAGCACCCGTCCATTGGAACCAATCCCATCTGTCATCTTCCGTGCAACATGCCATAATTTTTAACATAACGCAACTTGAACGGTCTTCCACGTTGTCGTCGTCCACTTCTTTGTACAAATCGTCAACGAGAGCGGTGCAATCTTCGGGAAATGGCCATAGGGCATTAATGCTCAGGGTTGTCCAAACAGCGTCCGGATGCATGGACTCAATATGCATCGTTAGCGCCAATAGATGGTCTCGCATAAAAGGTAACGACCTCAATTGCGTGTCTTTTGTTGTAAGATCTTCTTTTTGGTCTAGCTGCGTAATTATCATTTCTAAAGGGGGTTGGAGGTCAGGAGGCAATTTAGTGATGACAGCCCTAATCGCATAGTAGTTTAGGCTGACAATTAGGTTGTACAATTTTTCCCGGATCTCTTCCAGTTTTTTTCGGCTAACTCTTGGGTGCGCAGCACGAAGTCCTCGATTAACTTGACCTAATCTATTCAACGCCTTGGGCGGAAGATGTCTGGCAACTGTGTCGAGAACAATATGATTATTAAATAAATGGCCCCAGTCAATGTGCGGCGTTATGGTAGCATAATCAGCAGGCCGGCCTTCACGTTTTGCCTTGGGTTCTTTATGGCGTAAGCTCATAAACGTGTTTATTACCGTGCCAATCAAAGCCCATATACGGTTTCTCCGCCCATGCTTACAACTAAATAACGAACGGAATAGTGCCTACTTGAGGTCACCGGCCCCCGAATCAGCCGTAGGGTTAGTGTGCCCAATAATGCCGGGAGTAAAGTTCCCAGCCGTAGTCCCTACCCACATTCATTCGTTGAATACTTCTATCTTCTCTTCCGTGTTTGCTTTTGCTCTGTCGCTCTGATTGATAGTACCAATACTGGCGTTATGTCCATTGACCCTAAAGAAATATTTATGTTGGATTAATTCTTTCATTACACTCAGCCCTCTGAAAAAAATGGGACTATTATGGCTCACTAAAGTTTGGGTGTGGGGCGTGTTGGTGACGGCAGCGGGAGGGGGCCGCCTCCCTTCATTTGCAGAAAGTGATTGCTTATCGGCGTGTATTGATGCATGTCCAGCTGATCCGGCCACACTTTTCACCGCATGCGTGAATTCGTGCGGCAGAAGGTGCGGCGTAATGCATGGTACCGGTCTTTAAATTGACGCACCAGAGATCCACCATATGACCGCGGGAAGGGGTTATAAACGGGGGTCTGATAAGATTATGCAATCGATAGTACCAATACTCATTGGACCCGCCATGAATGTACCCCCCGTCGCGATAATCGGAAAGTCTTACTATTGATTAAAATTGCAGCCGTAAGTAAGGAATAAGACGGGGGGGGAAAGAAAAGGGGCGCTATATGGGTCACGGCGAATTGCGGATTCATTGATGGGGGAAAATAAAGGGTGAAATGGCGGCTTCTGAGAAGGTTTTTTGGGAATATTCGAAGCTTCCTCGTGAGGTGCAGGGAAATGTCATGCAACAGATGGATCGTGATGACCTTAAAAGGATGCGGGAAGTGAGCAAGGGGAGCCTTGCATTGGCTGATGTGGAACTAAGGCGGCGAGAGCGGATTGCCATGAGGGTTGCTCGGAAGGAGTATGCAGCTCGGATTGGCGAGATGCCGTCTGTTTTGATGTCTTTTGAGGAAGTGGTTGCGGCAAACAAGATGCGAATTGTTGAGGCGTTGACAATGGACGACCTTACCAAAGCTTTGCCTGTATTAAGGAATGAAAAAAAATTGTTTACTGAGCTTAACCCAATCGGCGAGCCGCTGTTGCTAAAAATTCCCTTAGGAAGCGTCGGTGTTCCGGATGATGCATTTAAAAATGGGGCTTATCACGGGTTAGCATTTATGAAGATTGGCCACGTGCATTTTCCTGCTGGATTGCAGAGTGTGGGAGCCAGCGCATTTTTCGGGTCACACAGCCCAATTTTGGATGGTTGCCGGCTTTACTTTCCGGACTCTCTGGAGCGCATTGAGAAATTGGCTTTTGCGTGCATGAATTTTGCAGACAACCCCAAAAGCGTGTGCGCCGGGCAAACGTTGCGCCTTCCAAGAAACCTGAAACATCTGGGGAATTGGGCATTCTCGGGTTTAAAAATGAAGGAAGTAATATTCCCAGATTATGCTCCTGCCAAGATGATAATTGATACCGACATACCCTTTGATCATTGCAATGAGCTGCGCCATCTCGAGATTCCGGCGACGGCGTCAATTGATTGTTTTCCTGAAAAATTTGTGGGCAATTACGACGAACTTGAATTTGCGGCGTTGTATGATCAATTTCACTCAGTTGAGACTGTGGCGTGCACAAATGAGTTTTGGTTGAAGCACCAATCAAAGTTTCCAAAAATTAAGACGCATATTGTAATTCCTTCCGCCGGCGGAGGTGCGGTTGCGGTTGCTGCTGCTGCTGCTGCTGCAAGTGGTGGTGATGACGGCGTTGCGGGACGAATGAAGCGGATGGCAAACCCTAACCCTACACGCCCGCACGATTTAGCAACAACATCAACAACGACAGAATTCACCATTTAAATCAGTCAGAAAATCCGTCTCCTGCTGAGCTCGTTGCGGATATAAAGGCAGTGTTTATTGATTTGGGGAGACCTTAGGGTTCACGCTTGGGACAATCGCCGCCATGAGTTCTGACGGAGAGGGCAGTCAGTTTCTGCTGGAACCACAGCGTACAGTCTCCGAGAGTGAATCAAACAGCCCGTATGAGGGATTCTCTCAAGAAAATGCCCAACAGTTTAACAGTGCTGATCTTGATGATGATCTTTATCCTTCTATGAATGAAGAAGGCAGTGAGGCGTCAACCCAAGACCCCGGCAGTCCAGGTTCAGAAGGGGCTGTTGCCGCTGCCGCTGCCGCTGCTGTATCGCCGCCGCTGATTAAATCCCTGGAGCTTTATGACGGTGACCCAGAAGGTGGTCGTAAAAGACGCGCAAGCTCGGACATTTCAGAAAGCAGCAGGCCGCTCGACCTGACCGTGATGGTAGGAAGTACAAGGTACAAAATCAAGGGAATAAGCGTGACCGAGCTCTAAAAACCCCGACGAAGAGTCCTCGTTGCTAGTTTTTTTTTGTGGAATCGCCCAAAACGTGAGAGTCTTCGGAAGCCCCCGGCTCTGGTTCGGCAATCAAATTCCCGCTGATAGTACCAATACTCATTGGACCCGCCATTAAAGTACCCCCCGTCGCGATAACTTGCTCCGTTGCACTCAGCCCGTTTTGTTCAAATGTTTTGGTGCTTCAAACCGGTTTTGTAAGGAATTATTTCTTTAATTTTAATACTTTTAATGAACCTTTTTTGTGCTAATCAAATAATTCATTGCACAACTTCACTTGGCTCCAAAATGTCGCAGCAGGGGCTTTGTTTGAATCGCAACGATTTGGAAGACGTGCTGTTCGGTGCGGCCAGAAACGGCCAGTACGGCATCGTGCGCATGCTGGTGAAAGCCGGCATCACCATTGCCGGGAATCAGTGGACCACCTTGAAAATGCAAGTTGCCGTCCAACATTGCAAGGCCGACGAAGTCAAGTTGCTTCTTCTGGCCGGCGCTGATCCCAACAAACCCTTGGACGATAACCCCCTTTGGCCCAATCTGCTGCACTGTGCAGCCAGCTTTGTCAACGGCGGGGAAGTCTGCAAAGTGCTCATACGCGGGGGAGCCGACACATCCACTCGTGATGCCGAAGGGCGCACACCGCTTATGCGCGCCGCCGACCGTGGTTTCCACCTGGTTGCCTGGGGCATTTTGCAAGCTCACCCAACCGATCCAAGTCGCCTCGAGGCGATAGCGGCCGCACGACGGGGCGGCATTCCCCTCCACCCTCACTTCGACGCTCCAGACCATTTACGGTGCCCGCGCTCGGGATATCTTATGGAGGAACCGGTCATTGCGCCGGACGGTCAGATCTATAACAGACCGACGGCGCCCGGACCGGCCCATGCGCTTTTGCCGTGCCCCCAAATGAAACAGGCAGTGGAACACTGGCATCGCAACAAAAACAAGCTCGAGAACCCCTTTAGCGTCGCCGGTGACTACGGTGAAACTATTCGGGTCCTCACCGGCAAGCATCCAGGGCTTGTTTGGCCGTAGCAGACCCAAAATGCAGCACGATTTTTTTAACGTTTAAAATTTTGACACATGTTGTCACAAGAGAATGCGTGAGGTGAGCAAGGGGAGCCGGGACTTGGTTGATAGTGCCAATACTCATTGGACCCGCCATTAAAGTACCCCCCGTCGCGATAATCGGAAAGTCTTTTGACAACTTGCTTCGTTGCACTCAGCCCGTTTTGTTCAAATGTTTTGGTGCTTCCAACCCAATCACGTACGGAATTTCTAATCAAATAATCATTCGAAGACCTGTGATAGTTTATTCATTTGTGACACTTCTAATACTTTTAATAGACCATTAATGGACTCTTGTCGAACCTTTTGCTGAGCTAATCGAGTAATCAAAATAATTTCTTAGTTTTCTTGGCTCATGCAATACTATACGACCATTGTGTGATTAGCTGATTAGCTTTTGCAATATGGCTGAGGAGCACCGCGACGATGCAGGCTTTTGATTGTGTCATTAGCTTACGCAATACAATGGGGGTTGGACTGAGGAGCACCGCGACGATGCAGGCTTTTGATTGTGTCATTAGCTTACGCAATACAATGGGGGTTGGGCTGAGGAGCACCGCGACGATGCAGGC
>Ga0160423_10000738_pt1 | contig 27197 bp, 30 predicted proteins | sample CRUFie14St8metaG_FD_108191 | JGI IMG/M metagenome (GOLD analysis project Ga0160423, IMG submission 108191) | Marine microbial communities from the Costa Rica Dome - CRUD Field 142mm St8 metaG | ecosystem: Environmental > Aquatic > Marine > Oceanic > Photic zone | place: Costa Rica: the Eastern...
AAGGAAACCGCTGGTGCAGGGGGGGGGCGGCGGGCGCCCGGCCCGCGAGGCCCAAGAACAGGCGGGAGGAGAAAGCACCCAAAAGGGGAAGGGGAAGGAAGGAGAAGAGGGGGGGGGGGGGTCGCGTCAGATCCAAGGCGCAACATGGCATTTGCATGGCGGGGGGAGGTTTGCTTGAGAAGGTCGGCTCGTTCTGCAGTGCCTTGGCAGCCACCCACCTGTCATGGATCTTGTAGACCTTCTTGAAGTCCGTCGCCAGGGTCTGGTTCTGAATACCGAGGCGAAGGTCGCACCCTATGGCGACACAGTCCTTGCCGCTCATGGCGATGATCGCGGCTCCGTTGTACGTGGAGATCTACCGGTAAAATGGGAAAGAGGAGATTGGGAGAGGCGAAGTCAGAGGCAAGACTACGACGAGACGATCGGAAGGACGCTTATAGATCCAGAACCCCCCCAAACGCAACGCAGAAAAAGGAAGATCGCTCGCTCTCAACCGTGCCTAACGAGGGTTTGGGCAGACCCCGTGAGAGACCACGACGGGGTGGCGCCACGGTCGAAGGCGGCGAGATACTTCAAGGCCAAGTAGCACTTACCGACATGGTGGGTCGTGGACCTGTCCTTGTCTTCCTGCCTTCCCGCTTCTCTGTGCGCGTGTGTCGTCCCCGCGCTCACAGAGATGGGGACCTCGACGTTTTGAGGGTTCGAAAATGAGTTTTCGCGGAAAAATCCAAAGGTTTCGCCCAGGAGGAGGCTTGGAGCGTGAAAGGAAGGCGAGATCGGGGGGGGCGGCGAGAGTGGTCCAGGAACCCGGCCCGATGTCGGCTCTCTGCAGTTTGAGCGGGGAGTACACCTCGAAAGGTGTCGTGATAACGACGAGCGGCCACTGCTATGATAAGGACTTGCTCGCCAAGTACGCGGAGCAGAACGGGAACGTGTGCCCCTTGACGGGAGAGGCCTACGACCCGAAAGAAAACGTCGTGGAGCTGAACGTCCCGAGAGCTGTGAAGCCGCGAACGTCTCAGGCGGCCTCGATCCCGGGTCTGTTGGGGCTCCTCCAGAATGAGTGGGATGCGGCGATGCTGGAAGTGCACAAGCTGAGGAAGGAGAACTGCGCGACGCGGGAGGAGCTGAGCCAGACGCTGTACATGCACGACGCTGCGTGCAGGGTAGTGGCCCGCCTGGTCAAGGAGAGAGACGACGCCAAGGCCGCGCTTGCGAGCTTTCATGCGGGCGCCCAGGGAGCTCATTCGTCCGGCAGCTTGGCGCAGCCCATGGAGGTGGGCCATTCCGGCTCCGCAAAGCGCGACAGGGCTGATGAGGACACCGCACCGCCAAAGAAGCAGGCGAAGAGCGGGATCACGAAGGAGATCATCTCGAAGCTGGTCGAAACTGCGGGTACCCTTTCGAAGGGCCGAAGGAAGAAGCCACTGCCGGAGGGGCTTGCGACTCTTGACGATCTTAAGTCAAACTACACCCTCAAAGGAAAGTTCCCGCTGCACGCCACCAGCGGACCTCAGAGGGGGATCACGTGTCTGGACACCGACGGCTGCGTTGGGGGCGGAGTGGTGACCGGCGGCGCCGATGGCAAGTTCAAGGTCTTCGACACAAGCGCTAACAAGGCGGCCAGCGAGGCTGTGAAGGCCCACGCAAAGGCCCTCACGTCTATCAAGCTCCTTGGGGGCCAGGATTCCCCCCTCGACTTGGTCGGAACCTGCTCCGCGGACAAGACCTGCAAAGTCTGGAAGAGTGGCGGAGAGAACACGAAGGGGGCCAATACCTACGACCTTCTTTACACCCTGGACGATCATTTGGAGGAAGTTGTGGGCCTGGACAGGCAGGCCTGTGGGGACTACCTGGTAACCTTTGGCCGTGAGGGCAGCTGGATCTTCTATGACCTCCACGAGGGCCTCAAGCTGAACACGACCACCACGGAGGACGGCGTCGGCTTCAGCTGCGGTGCCTTTCACCCGGACGGCCTCCTCCTGGGAACGGGAACGACGGCTGCGGCGGGAGCGGGAGTACTCGTCTGGGATTTGAAGACCCAGAAGTCAGTGGCTACAATGCAGGGTCACAAGGGGAGCGTGACCTCGCTGTGCTTTTCAGAGAACGGCTTCTATATGTCCACCGCGAGCGCGGACCACGCGGAAGGTGTGAAAATTTGGGACCTCAGGAAGCTGCAGAACGTCCATACGATTGACTTGGGCCCCCTCACCTCTGGCCAGAAGTTTGGCAAAAAGCCGCCAAAGGTCGTGACCACTTTTGACTCAACCGGCGCTTACTTGGGGGTGGGCTGTGGCGGGGCCGTACAGGTATACGGATCAAAACAGAAGTGGTCACCCCTGCTGGAACAGGATGGCGGCTTTAGGGATGTGCCAAGCACAACAACAAAGGGGATCAGCTGCTTGCGTTTCGGCAACCTCGCGCGCAGCCTTTACGTTGGCTCTAACGCGGACCACAACCTCAGAATATACGGTATGTAATGCTGTAAGCAAAAGTTTTGATATCATCCCTGCCGTCCTTGCAGCGGTCTCCCCGCGCCGTTTTGGGGCCAGAGGGTGTCCGTTTTCTTTCCATTGATTGGTGATTTATAATTTTTTCCGTTCGAAACGGCTAACGGTTAGAGGACGGAAGCGGAAGCGACCGGGGCCTACCCCCGTTCAGGTTTCGAGACAGACGCATGGAGGCGCAAAGTGGCGGCAAGGGTCGCGCTGACAGCATGCGACGAACGTACACGCTCGTGCGTTGCATGGCGCACTCGGAACTTGGCGACGTTTTCATGGGCGAGGACGACTCGACCGGCGAGCAAGTCTGTGTCCACGTCGTCGAAATGGAAAGCGTTGAGCGAAACGCGCTGGCGACGGGCTCGAAGCGAATCGCGCAATACTCACAGTGCAAGTCCCCGCACGTGAAAGCCTTTTTGAGCTCTTACGTCATTCCAGGCACCACTAAGCTGTGCCTTGTCTCGGAGTACATGGAACGCACGGTGAAGGACGTGCTGAGGGTGCACAAGACCCTGAGCGAGAACGCGATCAGCGAGGCGATCCGGGACGTCCTTGCCGGCCTGAGCTACCTTCACGACAAGGGGATGGCTCACAAGAACGTGAAGGCGAGCAGTATACTTCTGAACGAGTCTATGAGCGAAGTGAAACTTGGGGCCCCGGAAGTGTTTGATAGAATATCGAGTCAGAAGTCTTCAGACCTGGAACCACCTTACTGGCCCGTCCCAGAGGTCAATAAGTGTAGGCCAGGAGGGGATGCTAAGATGGATGAGAGCAGAGCTGAGATTTCTGAGGAGGAGTCTGTGGAAGGGGTTCGTGTCTGCCCCACCAGCCAGGACATCTGGTCAGTTGGTGTTGTCGCACTGGAGATGGCCACCGGTTCCCATCCGTTCTCTGAAGGCGAAAAAAATGAGCTTGTGACGGGGCAGGATCGCGCCATCAATGTACCCAACACGCTCAGCAAGGCATTACAGCACTTCATTTCATCGTGTTTGATTGAAGATGCTGCAGCGAGACCTTCTGCCTTGGCCCTGCTGGAGCACCGTTTCATCACAAAGTCGAAAAGGGGCGCCCGTTTGAGCGATTACGCCGTTCAAATGAGATCTGCAAACCAGGTACTACTCGCGCTTACTCCAAGGTTTCCAATCAATGTTCCAGAAATTAACACCACGCTATCAAGCCAGTATATGTGGGATTTTGAGCGTGCCAATTTTGAAAGAGGCCACACTGTCCACAATCTTCTTGATAGGTTATCATGGCTAATGGTCCGCAGCATTCATAGATCCAGTAACAACTTTTTTGCTGATGAGGGCAGTGATGCAAGGGAACAGGCAAGTGAATATATCACCAAGTCTGTCGCTGGTCTGAAGCAGGCTTACACTGATCTCCTTTGCGTTTCTGAGCGCGAAAAGATAGAAAGCAGTCTCGCTCAATATATGACGAACTTTTGTGATGAAAGGGTGAACGCTGAGTACCAGCAATTCTGGCGCGCTGGTGGAATAGAGATCCAGCAAGGAGACTTGGACTTGAACAGGTACATGAGACTGGGCGTCTTTGCTAGATTTGCCGTGTCGCGATGGAGCGAACGACACAAGAAGGGGGATTAATTTATGAGCGATGTTCACAAGTGCATTTATGCTCTCCTTTCCTTTTCTTCGGGATCTTTTTTGATTGTTCTGCCTTTTTCTTCTACCCGTGGTGCCTCCCCCCCCATCGCCAATTCTCGCCCCCCCCCTCAAATTCTTTGCCCAAGCTGCCCGAGATTCATTACGAGAAGACCAAGGTTGGGAGGGGGGGTCCGAAACAGCGAGGGAGGGGGTGCAGCACTGTGTTCAACTTTAGTTGACTCGACCCCTACAATGGATGGCTCGGCGTCCAAGAAGGTCGGCGCTGTCGTCCTGAAGGAACAGCTGAAAGAGCTGAGGCAGGAGAGTGCCGTTCTCATGGAGCTCCAGAACAGGCTGGATAGGTCTATAGAAACATTGAAGCTCCACAAAAAGCACGTCGTCGTTCACTCTCGTGAGCACGGCAAAGCTCCCTTCGATTCTGCAGCGACAACACCGCCCGTGAACACCGCCCTTTACGATAACCAGGAGAGAACTTTGACACAATTCATCGACAATTTGCTGCCTGAAGAAGCTTACGGGCAACCCCAAAGCAGCCCGTACAGTCACAGGAAGCTTCCGTTTGAGGCCGGCAATTCATACGCGAACAACTCGGCTGCCTTCAGTGGTTCTATGCTCCATGGTGAGAAGCGCAGGCAAGCGCCAAGCAACGGCGTGGACGACGTTCTCATGACAAGAAATGAGTACCAGCAAACACTGAACACTAGGGAACTAGAGCTCGAGCATGCGACAAACAGAATGGCAAGGCAGGAGGTCGAGATCTACAGGTTAAAACAGAAATGCGCCTCCCTAGAGAGGGGATCCGCCATGGATCATAGCAGTGCCGACCAATCAGGAGCTCTTTTGGGCCTGTCAACGCCAAAGCACGCGGCTCAGGGGGGTGGCTCGGCGTACTCACCGTCCGTGCCTTCTTCTGCGGTACCTCGGGGCTCACTTGGTGACACTTTTGCGCCGCCCCAAGGGAGCTATCACAATGAAGAGGATAGTAGAATTCTACATCGCTGGGGATTTGCAGAGAAACAGAAGCCCGCTTCATTTTCGTCAAAGTTCAGCAGCCCGACGCTAAGCGCTCGCAAGCAAAGCAGAGATGGGGAGCACAGGCCTTCTTCAGCAGGCCTCACACCGGCCACCCTATCTTTTTCGAGTAAAGCAAAGGCTGCATTCGATGTAGCCAGCAGAAGTCCAATGAAGTACGCCGGTGCTGGCCTTGCTGGAGGCTCTGGGACCTCACCTCTGCACGCACGCGAGAGGTTCTTAGAGTCGGAGCTGATCAAGAGAACTCGGGAGCTGAGTGCCATGAGCGAAACACTCGGTGAATTGTCCGTGGAAAAGAGCGGTATTCCCGCACGCGGTCCTGACTCCGAGTTAAGAATAGGCAGGGAAACCCTCAGAGAGAAGCTCCTGGAGTCCGAAGTGCAAAAAAAGGATGAGGTCATAAGCGCGATGAGCCAGACCCTCGACGAGCTCATGCTGAGAGCAAACTCAAAGACCCAGGCGCAGAGGTCCGAGAGGGAGAGGGAGCTTGAGATCGAAATGAGAAAGAAGGAGGATGATCTGCAGGCACTGCAGTCAACTCTGCAGCAGGTCCTTTCCATGACAGCCTCTGGCCGGGTGAAGGGCGCGCGGCAAACCGCTTCCCAGCCGGAAGCAATCAGGTCCATTACCTCTGCGCTCAATCAAGCCATGCACGCCCCGACTTCAACTTCAAGCCCAGAGGTGTCAGATAGATACAAGTCAACGCCCCGGGATCAGGATGTGGATTTCGCTTGGCCTGAGCTTGGGGGAGAGAACGAGCGGATCGCCCAACCCGGCCCGCTTGGTTTTGCTCCAGAGCCGGGCGACCCTTTCGCAGAGATCCGTTTGGCTACCCAAAAGCTTCAAAATGCTCAGAGTGTCCTGCAGCAGTCCCTCCTTACGTCGACAAGTAAGTCTGGCCGTGTTACCACTCCGACAGGTGCGAGGAAGAAAGTGAAACCGAAACCCAGAATGTACTATGTCTAATTGCTTTTTCCAAACTCAATATAATACTACCTGTATTGATCAGCTACACACGTCGCTCGCTTGGGTGCGGAGGCTGAACCGAACAGGCTGGCGCAGCGAACCAAATAAGTGCTGTGACGGCCGAAGTCTGCCCCACTTGCAAACGCCAGGCCTCCCACAGACAGACTGGTTGCAGGAGCGTCCCTCCAGGGGTTGGAGGTCGCTACCTCGCTTCGTACTGCACAACGCGTCTTGTCCTCTTCTTGTAAAGGATCCTGTACCCGCACTCCCTGCACTGGATCGTGTCGCCTGGCTTGATCTTATTTTCCCAACCACACTCCCCGCATACGTAGAAGACGCCCTCTCCGGGAGCCGTCACCTGGTTCGTTGCCGTTCCGGGTCCATTCATGGCGGCGCACTCCTGATGTGATAATGGCACTTGCCTTGCCCCGGCCTAAAGCTTTTCTCGGGGCCTCTGCACTCGCTCTTGTCCCAGCAGAACGCCCCCCCTCCCTCCAAGCTCGAGGACTGGAGAAGAAGATGCAGACCCCTCCCGCCACAAACGCGTCGTCTTCACTGTCGATGCGAACAGGTAGGGGGGCTTGAGCCCTTGTTCTCGCCTCCTCCTCTCGCAGCCGAGGGGTCGACCTACGGCGTCGCGTTTGGTGGTTGTCTTCGCGTGGGAGGCGTTCGGTCCAGACCGCGCGGGGCCGCCGGGCCGGGGGGTGTGAAGAAGAAGGCAAATTTTCCAGCGGGCAAAATTTCCTAGCGGAAAAGTCTGGAAAAGCCAGCCGCACTCGTCTTATCCGGACGCAATAAAGGTGGCGTCGGCACGGTGGAGAAGGTTGAGCGACGCGCGAGGCAGACAGGAAAAGTGACGAGACGAGAGAGCACAATGTCCGTGAACAACGCTGTGGGTCTCCTTAGGGTGCCAGGTGCCGCGCCGCGACGGCAACGCGTGGTGACCAAGGCTGTCACGGAGCTTGCTCCCCACGTTTCCAAGGTGAGTGCAAACGGAGTTTGGTTGCAGGTCCTTTCGCCTTGCCCGACTGACGCCCCTGTCGCTGTTCCCGCCCGACTCAACAGGTCAAGCCAGTTGGTCCCAGAGTTGTCGTGAAAGTCGCCGAGCTCGAGAAGAAGACGCTTGGGGGCATCTTGCTTCCCGACTCCTCTCAGAAGAAACCAACCTCAGGCGACGTTGTTGCTGTGGGCACAGCAAAGCACTACGACCTGACTCTGAAAGAGGGCAACACCGTCCTTTACAGCAAGTTCGGTTTGGGTGTTGTTGACGTGTCGATGGCGGGCACTGAGTATGCGATCCTGTACGAGAGGGACTGCATCGGGATCATGCCAAGGAGCAACGCAAGCGTAGATGACATCAAGGACATCAAACCATTGGGGGACAGAGTTCTCATCAAGGTGAGACGTCTGCCTTCGAGGTGCTCCCCTCGATCCTCATTTTTCTTCTTGCCTAGCTCACACTGTTTCTTCTACACATTCCCTTTGCTCCTTCCAAGGTCGATGCTGCAGAAGAGGAGACTGCTGGAGGAGTCTTGCTCACCGATGACGGGCAGGAAAAGCCCACGACTGGAGTCGTTATGGCGATCGGGCCCGGAAAGGTCAACGAGGAGACAGGCGAAGTGTCTGAGATGAAGCTTAAGGTTGGGGACAAGGTCTCCTTTTTCAAGTGGGCCGGAGATGCGGTGGATACGCCGGCTGGCGATACATTTAACATCGTCAACGAGTCGGACGTTTTGTGCAAGCTGTAATGTTTAAGCGATGATCCAGAACTGCTTTGGAGCTTAATCGACCATACCGCGATGAGCCTCAACCGTTAGTCTTCCACATCTTTCCTCCCTCAAGCTCGCGATGTGGGCGAAGCACTCCTGGTTTTCTGGAGGGCGTCCCTGAGCTCCTTCTGCCGGACTCGAGCGGCGGGAGCTGGCTTAGGATCGTGTCCTCCTTGTCGGAGGAGGCATTCTTGGCCGCATGCTCCTGCTGGATCAACTTGTCCCTGAGGACTCTCTTGTTGGAACTCCGAGATCTCCTTTTCGAGGATATTTTGAGGCTAATTCGTTTTGGATCCGTGGCGCATCGGGATGTGCACCCGCCGAGGCCTACAGTTGTGAAGCCTTGCTCCCTACTTGCCTGTGCCTGGACACTGGATTGCGACGATGTGGGCCCAAGGGCGGCTGCGAGACCCTTGCGCATTCGACGCGGTCGACGCGCTGGAAGGGCCTCCTCCTCCGTGGTTCGAACACCTCAAAACACTCAAAGACCATCCAAAGCTCTGCAACAGCATATCAAAGATCTTGCAGCACCGGCGTGTTGAGGGCGCATCGGCAACCCACCGCAGTGACTTCACGGCAGCACTGAAAGGCACGAGCCCCTTCGTCACGCCAGGCGTGGCGTCAGGGGAGGACCCCCTCGTGTGCCTTTTCCAGGAGAGGCTCGAAGTGTACAAGAGGAAGAAGTTTGAGGAAGTTGCACAGAAGTTGGAACAGGAATCCAGGAGCAGAGCAACCCTTGGAGATGAAGCACCGGCTGGGACTCCCGACACCCACGTGGCACGGGAGCACAAAGTCGATGGCCACGTGTGCGAGGAGAGTGACTCCTGCCCTGAGCCCGCTCCGCTGCCGCAGAAGCTGTTCCCGAAAGGCCTGAACGCCACAGCCTCCACCTCGAGTAAGGATGAAGAGGGCTTCAACCCAAGGTCGCCACTCAAAGTGAAAGAACAGGACTCTACCGGGCTCTCTGTCAGTGAAGATCACTTGCGGAACGAGTCCGCTGGTGCACAGGTGGACCTCATGGAGCGACAGGTTGAGGATCTGAACATTGCTTTACGGAGTACGTCCGACCAACTACACTGCTGCCAGGTCGCTAACTCAGAGCTCAAAAAAAGGCTGAAAGAGAGCGAGAGCATCGTGCAAGGTCTCGGCTCAAAGTACTCCAGTCTCTTAAAGGAGGTCATCCTTGCCAAAGAGCTCTTGTGTCACGTGCGGAGGAAACTAGATGGTGAGAGTGGCAGCATAAGTGACACCCTGAGACTCCTGAACAAGACCTCGGAGAAGGCCTCTCATCGGATCCAAGCGATGGACGACCTCCGCAACTATCCTCAAGAGGAGGTGGTTGCAGGATTTGCCGAAGAGGTGGAGAAAATTGCTACGACTCTAAAAAAGCTGAGACCCCCACTGGAACAAAGGAGGGGGTGAGTGTATTAAGTCTGCATTCCAAGTGTTCTTCTCTCCCTCAATATTATCTCACCAGCGCGGAAGGAAAGCCGACGCAGGTGCCGCTACCCAAGGTGAAGGCCGAGTTCTTGTACACAGCAACGCCGCTGGCGTCCGTTTTCAAGTCCGGGAATAGCTTCTCAAGAAGCTTCTTCTTCGGGTTGATGACCTCGATCGGTTCGCCATCGAAGCCCTCGAACTGCACCTTCTCTCCAAGCGGAGCTCCTGCAGGCGGCCTGAGTGGGTCCACCTTAGTGTGCTCCTCGTTGGAGGCGCACAGGACCATCCCGTTGGACATGATTCCCCTCATCTTCGCCGGCTTCAAGTTCAGAACCACGACGACGTTCCTATCCTGCATGTCCTCGATGGCGACGAACTTCCTGAGGCCGCTGATGATCTGTCTGGGCGCAGCTTCCCCAACGTCGATCTGCGAGACGTACAGTCCATCCGCCTCGGGATGGGCCTCCGCCCGCAGTATTTTCCCCACCCTGATATCAAGAATGCTGATGTCGACGGGCGCGCTGGATCCCTTCTCGCCTCCTTTCTTCTCCCCCTTGTTCCCGGCCTTACCGCCTCCCTTCTTTTCACTGCCTTTACCTTTTCCGCCCGCGTTGGATCCCTTCTCGCCTCCTTTCTTCTCTCCCTGGTTCGAACCAGCCTTGCCGCCGCCCTTCTTTTCCGCGTCGGCCTTGCCGGAGACGGCCTTGCCTCCAGAGGACGATGGTGCTGAAGCGGTGCTGAAGGCCGCGAAGGCCGCGTACAGGTCATGGAAGTCTCGAACCATCTTGGCAGGATGATCGACGCCTCTGGTCGCCCCTCCTGGTCCTCGCAAGTTGCGCCGGACTTGTCCTGATTTGAGGACTTTTCCGAGGGCCGGAAAAGTGTTTGGGAGCAGGACGAGCAGGACGGTTTCTTCACCGACCGCGATGGCGTCAAGGACATGGAATGGACTCTTGCTGGGCGACCCGGTGCAGCTTCGATACGAAAAGGTTGTATCTCATATTTCATATAACATATTGACGCCCTCGCTGTTGGCCCACAGCTGGACCACGTGGCGTTAACGGCAGTTTCTTCCAGACCACTTCAGGACGATGGCGGGTCACCGAAGAAAAGGCCCCGGAGTGACCTGGGCTGTGAGTCAAAAACGAAGGAGAGCACGTTTTGGTACTTGCTCCTGAAGGTGTACCTGTAGTCCCCATCAGAATCCGCGTAGCAATGCATGATCAAACCCACGCCGATGCTGAACAGGACAACGTCAAAGCGCTTGTACTGGAGCCTCTTCGGGATCCACCCCCAGGCAACGGCGCAAAGCACAAAAGACTCGAGTGCCCTCGCGCTGCAGTACACAGCGAGCTCCTTCCTGCGGCTCCTCTTCTCGCACATGACGGAGGCTCCAATGGGGAAAAGGCTGAGGGCGAGCCACTTCTCCCCAAGGTTCTGCTTGCCCACCAGTGGGGCGCAGAGCCAGGCGCCGCCACAGGTGGTCGTCCACGCCATGGTGCAGAACGCGGTGAGGAAGAGTGCGCTCTGCATTGTTCCCGCAACGCACTTGTAGAGGACGGTCCTGCCGAGCTTTGGGTTGGTGATGAGCTTCCACCGGTGCACCACCAGGGCCGGCAGGAAGTACACGGGGACGTAGACCGGGATTTTCTCCTTGTACTCCCTCATGAAGAAGAGCAAGTGGTGCAAAAGCTGGTATTGGTTCTGCATGACGATGCCGTAAGGCGTCCCGCTCTTCTTGACGTGCTCCAGGCCGGCGGGGACGAGCCTGTGCCAGTGACTCGAGGGTGGGCCGAGGGGGTTCCCACTGTTGTGCTGGATCATCTCCCGGAACGCCTGGATCATCCACTCTGGCTTCCCGCAGTGCTTGTCCAGGAACTTGCTGTACGTCCTCGGCAGGGTCTTCGGCTCCAGCAGCCAGGCGTACAGGATCTGTGTGCACGACAGGCACATGACGAGGACGTCCGCGTGCCTCACCTCGAGCGGGGCGGAGACCGTTCGAAGCAGCTTGGACGTCGACCTCCTCGACCTGCGGAGGAAGAGCCACAGCGCTCGCAGAGCGACGTAGATCGCGATGGCGTACTGGGGGTCCTTCCTCCCAAGGAGGCATATGGACGACCCCGCGACCGTGCCAGATACCAGTCCCCTCCACTTGCGGGACTTTTGCTTCCCCACAATACGTAGCAAGCCCTCGTCCAGGGCGACGTACGACCCACCCAGGGACCCCAGAAAAGCCGTCCACCGCAGGACGGACACTATGCTGCTCGGGCCCTTGGCCTCGGCCCTCTTTTTCCTGCCGAGGAAGACCGAGGTGAGGGCGCTGAAGCTCACGAAGCCCCCTCGAAGGATGAAACCGATAGAACCGCCCCTAACGGTCGCGTTCCAGACGCGCTCTAACGCGCGGCGGTCCTCATCCCCGACGCTCGTCGTCGCCTTCTCCACCTCGCGCAACAGGCCTCCTCGATCCTCCGCGTCGCCCATGGTCCTCATTGTGCGCGTCTGGGCGCTGGACCACCCTCCGCCCTTCGTTCCGGGGCGGGGCCAAGGGATGGGGTGCCCGAGGAAGAAATCCAAAAAATTTCCAAAAATCGGAACGCGAAAGGAAATTTCCAAAGCACTCCACAAAGCCGCCGCCGCCAATGCAGAATCGGGGAAAGTTGGCAATAACAAGCGATTAGTACAGGCCGGCTTTTGGGGGGGGTTTGCGAGGGAGGGTGAGGGGGGGGCAGGAGAAGAAAGGCAGAGGGCGAGAAGTTGAGGAAGAGCGGCGAACAATAACAGCTGGTCAGGTAAGGCCACGTACCGGGTTCTTAGGAAGGGCGGAGAGATCGGCGTGGAGAGAATGGATCACTCCCACGCGCGCACGCCCGCGCTGTTGCGGCGCGTGTTGGATCTTCTCCCCCCCTTTTCCGCTCTCTCGGGGAACGACAAGAGAACCCCCAGACCCGTTCCCGCGCGAAGGGCTTAGGGTCGGGGCGCCCACCTTCCGGCTCCCCACGCCTGTCCATCCCAGAAGACTGACCGATTTCTTTGCTTGCTCTCCTCCTGACTTTTTATCGCGCGGCGAACAGGATGGCCGTGGGCAAGAACAAGCGCATTTCCAAGGGAAAGAAGGGCGGCAAGAAGAAGATTGTCGACCCCTTCACGAAGAAGGACTGGTACAGCCTCAAGGCCCCAACCATGTTCTCCACGAGAACCTTCGGACAGACCCTCGTCACGCGTACCCAGGGAACCAAGCTCGCCTCGGACGGACTCAAGGGAAGGATTTACGAGGTCTCCCTTGCTGACTTGAACCAGGATGAGGACCAGGCCTTCAGGAAGATCAAGCTGAGGTGCGACGATGTCCAGGGAAAGAACTGCCTGACCCAGTTCCACGGGATGGACTTCACCACCGACAAGCTCCGCTCCCTTGTCAGGAAGTGGCAGACTCTCATCGAGGCGTACGTTGATGTCAAGACCACCGACGACTACTACCTTAGAATCTTCTGCATCGCCTTCACCAAGAAGAGGCAGAACCAGATCAAGAGGAGCTGCTACGCCCAGTCTGCCCAGATCAGGCAGATCCGTGCCAAGATGGTTGAGATCATGAAGCAGCACGCCTCCACTTGCGACCTCAAGGAGCTCGTCAACAAGTTCGTCCCTGAGGTCATCGGGAAGGAGATCCAGAAGTCGTGTGCCGGCATCTTCCCTCTCCAGAACGTGGCCATTAGGAAGTGCAAGGTCCTGAAGACCCCAAGGTTCGACCTTCAGAAGCTCTTGGAGGTCCACGGAGACTACTCGGAGGAGATTGTGGCGGCTGCCGTCGACAGGCCAGAGGAGGAGGCTGAGGAGATGGAGGAGAAGACCGAGGAGTAATAATCGGAGGTACTATATAGTGGAACAATATCAATCAAACGGAGCGTTTTCCAACTGCCCCCTCTTTGTTCTCTCTTGTCTTGCTACGTGCCGCGGTCTCTTGATTGAGTGTGAGCAGTTCGATGCAAACTCCATCACGACGCCTTCCCCACAAACCATTCTGCCATTTCATGTCAAAAGTCTGACATGTACATCGAGTGGAATTGAGGAAGGGCCAGCTCTCGACATCGGGGCTAGAGGGGCTGAAGGATGGACTCCTCTTCCCTCCTTGCCTGGCTGGCGACCATAGTGAACACGATCCTTTGGGAGGGCGCGTACGAGTATGTGGCCTCCACTGTCGGCGTCGTCTACAAGACGCTGCGGGAAGATATCGTGGCGAAGCTCCTGGCCTTCGATGTTGTGGAGCTCTACCGCAATCCTAAACCCAGGGAACTCGTGCTAGTGGGCGCCTTCGTGTTCTATGGTTACAAGATCCTTTCGCAGGTTGTGGACTGGCTGTTGCAACGAAGGAACAAGAAGAGCGCGGCCTCTCTCACGAAGGATGCGGGAGGGGAGACGGACCTTGCCATGCCGGGACGGGCGTTCCTCGCCACGCTGCCAACGCGAGTCGGCAGCAAGACGAAGAGGGTCAAGACGAAGAGGGGGCAAAGTTACAAGGGGAAAATTATGGGCAAGGTGAAAGGTTTCGCCTTTGCCCTGGTACTTTATTTTGGGGTGGGATATGCCTTTGGAAGCTCGAACGACTCCTCCGACTTTACCAGGGCCATGATCGCTAACAATCTCAAGGAGGGCGCGATGGAACTCGTGTCCGTGCTGCTCCCGCGGGCCTCGTGGCACAAGGAGAGCGCCCTCTCTTGGATTAGGGTCGCTGGAGTCGCGGCCACGATGTACGCCTTCTTCGTTTGGCTTCTTGAGGCGAATGATGACGTATTTATCAAGAATGCAGCTGGTACCGTGCTCTACCACACCGTGGACGTGGCCCTCACCCTTCTGCATCTCGAAAAATGGCAGAGGTACCTCCCAAAGCTCGCCTTCGTCTTGTACTGGAAGTTGTTCTACAAGAGCATGATTGCCTACATCGCCTTTGGGCTCAAGTTTGCGTTCGACTTGATGGGCTACCTCGGTGAGAAGGTGGAGGACAAGGTCCGGAGACCCTACTCAATCGTCATCCCGTGGGCAATGAAGATGCTGATTCTTGCACCGCTGGCCTACGGTGCTCCTCTGCTCTTCGAGACTTGGTCCAAGAAGAAAATCATGAGACTTCACAAGAACAAGACAGTGCTTATGTTCCAGCTGCTTTGGGGCGTCAGCGCAGAGAAAACGTACTACCAGATTCTGGGAGTCCCGGACACAGCGAACGAGAAGGAGATCAAAAAGGCTTTCCGCCAACACTCTAGGCGACTGCACCCGGACAAGAACCCTGACCCCGCTGCACAGGAGCTCTTTATGAAGATTAAGGATGCTTACAACAACCTACTGAAGAAGGGGAGCAAGGAGGACGTGAGGATGAAGCAGTTTGAGGCCAACACAACCACCCTGAGGTTCGTCATGGACGTTCTCATCGTTGGTATGCCTTACATGTTTACCGGTGTCCTTCTCACTGTGAACATGCTCTACAAGCTATTCAAGCACTTCTCAGTGGAGAGGGCCAGAAGGAAATACCATGAGAAGGATATGTACTCGCTGGAGGAGTACAAGGCCTTCTTAGAGTCACAGGCTTGCCTCGAGCTCTGCATTCGCGGCGGGAAAAGTGGGCCTATCAAGGAGCACGCTACCAAGTGGCTTCATCCCCTCAAACGTGCCATTGCCTTCAAGGTGAAAGAGAGCTTTAAGCCGGAAATCCCAGACGAGGTCTTGAAGCAGCAGCTCACCTCTGCCAAATATCTTATCCTTGGCAAGAAGAAGTCTGCCAATCAAGCTTCGAGACAGGAGGAGGACGACGACAGCAGGTTCCTTGCGGACATTGATGTCATGGACTCCATTGAGAAGCGCTCTGCAGATCTTGTGTCCTTTGGGCATGTCCATAGACTCATGCACTTGTACCACAAGAAAGTGCTTGTCTCGCTTTTCCTTGAGGAATACTCGAAAAAAGATGAGCAGGAGGCGCTCGGGAAGGAGATCCGGGATCTGGACGACCTGATCACGACGTACACAGAGGAATTGGATGCGTATGGTCAGCAGATGGACTTCGTCTACGATCTTGCCGGTCTTGTGGATGAGAGCTCGCTCAAACGATCACTGAGATATTACTTTCGGAAAGAGCTACGCAGCAAGGATAGACTGCTATGGATCAAGTCTCTCGCACAGGCGCCGTGGCACGAGTTTCCGGTGCACTTGTACACACAGAAACTCTCAAAGTACAGATAAGATCGTTTGTAGAACAATAGCAATTTATTTCCCATTCATCACACTCTGTCCCTCCTGTCGTTTCCTAGCCAGATGGCCCCGTACCCCATCGCTGACCAAGTGCTGGAGAGCCCCCGCTAGTGCCCCTAGCACTGCCCCAGCAATGATCAAGATGAATTCCTCTTCCTGAAAGACCGGGTGAAGGACTTGCTCGAACTCCTGGGGGCTCAAGCTCTGCAGGCCAGACTCAAGGGCCGGCTGGATATTCAAAACCGAATCTATGTGATCATGCAAGACGTGAACATGGCTTGGAAGCTGAGCAAAAACCCTATCAGCTCCAAGCTCCGCCAAGTCACCAAGGACTTCCTTGTCAACCAAATCGGCTCTCACCCCAAGCGACTGGCTCACTTTTTGAATCTGTTCCAGATTGTGCTCGGCCAGCAGTTCTTTGAAGGCCCCACGTTTGGGCCCGGTAAAGAGATACTCCCAGAAAAGCTTTGACTTCAAAAGCCACGTGCAGTAGAAATCCGCAAACGCGGCCGAAACCTCCTTCTGCCTCGAGAGGAAGATTCCCTGAATTGTCAGGGGCCCCACCTTCACTGGGAGCACCGGCTCGAAAATTAACTTCAGGGCAAGCCAGTTGGTCGCATATCCCACGACAAGGCCACCCAACACTAAGGACCAAATGTTGTCGACGACGGCCCAGACCAAAACTTGGGGAAGCCCGAGGAGGAACCCGAACCAAACGCCACTGTTAACGAGGAAGGAGAGCTCCTTCTTGCCGCACTCCTGGAAAAAGCGGTTCAGGAGGGGCTTGTGCTCCACGTAATACTGCGTCACGAACTCGTCAACGTCCATGATTCTACCCAAGTTATCTTGCATGCACCTCACAAAGCTAGCCAAGTACTCGTGCTGAAACGTCAGTAGAGCTCGTCTCACATCGTCAGTGAGCCTGGGAAGCAGGTGATTCTCAGCGAGAGCCACTGACCACCCTGGGAACAATGTGTTTCCAACCTCCCTAGCCAGTTCTGGAATCTCAATTGACAGGAGCGTGGCAAGCTTGTCCGGATCCAGTTTGAGAAAGGTCTGATGGACATCGATCAGCTTCGATGTGACCATGTTTACCATGGCGTACCCTGTTTGGCGGGGCAGTCGTCAGTCGACGCAGCGCGGAGAGAAAGAGAGAGAAGTTGAGGACGGTCGGTCTCACCCATCTTTGCAGCCTTGGCAGGCACAATTCCCTGCCACCCGATGAGGCCATGAGGCTGAAGAACGTCGCATCCGTAGATGGACCCCGTGACAAACCTCTTCAGACCAACCCCGACAAAGTCGATGGGGTAGAAGATCATCTGAACTGCGAGCCAGTTCGTAAGCCACCCCACGAAGGCGGCCACAAGCGGGATGCATATGGCCTCCACCCTCTTCCTCTTTATCTTCCTAGCGCCCTTCTTCAACAGCGTGACGGCCAGCCTCTTCAGGTACTCTCTCTCGGTCCGGATCCCTCTCACCACCCCAAAGAAGCACAACAGCCGTATGAAAGGATTCTTTGACAGCGTGGAGCTGCTGAGGTTTGTAATCGGATTCTCAGCAGCGTGCGCCTTCAGGCCCAGCCCCCCGCTCGCTAGGACGAGAACAACCCCAAGAGCTGCGCCTGCCACGATAAAAAGTCTTCGCCTTCTGCATCTGAGCTTTACCGGGTCTTCCACGACCTCGACGCCCCCCTGGCCGTCCACGCTCAAGGCCCGAAGCCACCTCTCGCAGAGAACGCCACGGTGTCGTCTCCGAGAGTCGCCTTGCGCCCGCGGCGTCTTGGCGAGCACGCCCCGCTCTCTCTTCGGCGATGGGGCTGCCCTTGTGCCGCCGCGTCGCCGGCCGATACAGACCCCAGCACCCCGCACGCAGGCCCGTGAAGCTCCGCACCACCGCGCTCTCATCATAGGAGTGTGATCCCCCACCGTGGGAGACTTTCCCTCCCTCTTGAGGTCGGGAATCAGATATTCAACAGCAGCTGTTGGCACACACAGACACACAGGGAGGTGGATCGCCATGGGAGGCCACCGTCAGGATGACAACGGACTGGGGGTTTTGAGCCGGACCGGATCCATCGCATCAGAGATGGAGACGCTTTAAACAAAACACGCGCTTTGTTGATGCGAGCAAAAAAGCCAGTGAAGAAGCCAGTGAAGAAGAGGAGGCTCGCTCTCCTCTCCTCGGCGTTTGCCGCACTCACGGTCGTTCTGCTGATTTATCAAACGTGGACAAAGCTGGAGACTTTGGCGAACGACGAGGTCCGCCAAACTAACAAACCGAGGTCCGAAGGCGCGGTCGAGCCCGAGTCGGAAAGAGGGCGTACTGAACGGATAGGAGAGGAACAGGCCTCACAGGGGAGAGCTGGGATAAGCAAGGACCCCTGGAACTCGGAAGAGAGCGCCGAGCAGACGGCCAGAGGTTCCGATTCCTCGCTGGAGTACCTCCGTCAGGAGTGGAGTGAATTGCCAATTCCTAGCGTATTGGGAGCTTACTCGGGGCGGCAGGTCAAGCTGAGGGACCTGTTCCTGCACCAGGGAAACTACAAGGTGAGTTTAGGCAAAATCCTTCAACTCCTGCCGAGCTGACCTTCCAAGCGCTTTTCCTTCCGCCGGCCACCAGCGGCTCTTGAGGCACTACGTCAAGGCAGGGGAAAATGACACCGCCACGTTGGATGGGGACGGAGAGGGACCCCCCGTTACGGACGTGGATGATCTCATCAAGAACAAGCGCTCGTTCCCAGACTCGAGCTTGAAGTTTCTCAGCGGGTATGACTTTTCCAGTTGTTGTGCCGTGGGGAATAGCGGAGTCCTCCTCAACTCAACCTTTGGAAGGAGCATCGACTCACACGAAGTCGTCCTGCGCTTCAACCAGGCTCCCCGTGGAGACTCTGAGAACAAGTTGGAGCGTCAGGTCGGAACGAAGACCACGTTCAGGCTAATCAACACGCGTTGGACTAAAAAGTATAGGGATGCCAGCATCTTAACTCTACCGCTTGAGACTTCCGTGACACTGGTGGTGACGAGGACTCACCCAAGTGCGTACGAAGCAATCGCGGAAATGCTGAAAAAGAAGAGGCCGGACGTGAAGCTCCTGTACCTGAGCGGGAAAGTGATCAGGCTGACGAGAGGGCTTCTGGTGGAATACAGGAGGGAGCTGGAACGAAAGGGGTTTCGGGGCATCCCTGGGGGTAATACTCCCAGCTCTGGGCTCGTTGGGGTTTTTTTCCTGTTACAAGCCTGCGAAAAAGTCACGGTATTTGGTTTTGGCCTCGATGACATTGCTGGGGGGGCTCAGGAATACCACTACTTTCGCGTAAAGAAGAAGAGCAGCATCATGAACCCGACGCACAGCTTCGACACGGAAAAGATTCTGCTCAGAAGCCTTGCCGCTGAAGGCAAGCTCACTTTTTGTGGGGGACGCCCCGGGGATCGGCGAGACTGCGGATTGCAACACGAAGCGAGGAGAAACCAGAGGGCTGCAGACCGACTGGAGCTCTCTGGTGTAGAGTAGACCAACTGTAGAACAATATTCACAAGCAAGGTTGTCAAGTCCATCACCTTGCACGGCAACGCACTACTTTTTTCGCGGGCTCCTCATGCACATGTGTCCGTCCGCACATGTGTCATGGAGGGATCTTGATTCAGCTGATTCTGTGGTTCAGCTTCAGAGATGGAGCCAGGCAGGACAGGATCATCATGAGGATGCGGGTCTGGCGAAGGGCTGGGTTGGGCGCGAGGGGGAGGGGAGAGGGGGGCGGACCATCGTTGAGATCGTCGCGCCCCTGTGTAGGAGGAAGCCGCGTGGCAACCCGAGTCCTCGCGCTTCCTGAGGACGATGAGGGCTCCGCGAGCTCCAGCGGGAAGAAGAGAGGTTTCCTCGACTTGAGCTTTGGCGCAGAGCTCCTCGACTTTCTTGAAGCGGGCCCTAAAATGCGCAAGTGGTATGGTGCGCCGGAGAAGGGAACGGATGTTCTGGATCTGTCGTTGAAGAAGGAGATCGCCCCGAACACGGACGACCGTAAGTCCCGCCCTTCTGACGATCGAGTGGCGCGGGCCGCTGACGTGAACACTCCTTTCTCGGCTTTCGAATAACTCAGTAAGCGTGCGGGCGGCAGAGTCGGGGAGCAGCACCGAGAGGGACACTGTGCTGGTTCTAGATGCGAGCGGGAAACTCGGGGAGGAGGTCGTCCTTCAGCTCATACTGAAACGCACCAAGGTGAAGGCGCTGGTTGGCGACAGGGAACAAGCGTGCTGCGCCTTCGGCGAGTATGTATCTTGTGTGGAGAGCAGCCTGGACGACAGGTCGAGCGTGAGGAGGCTCCTGGAGGGTGTGAAGTCCGTGGTGGTCACAGGTTCGATGGGTTACGACGGCGGCCAGAGGTTCATGGAGGCCTGCTTGGCATCAGGCGTTGGCCAGGTGGTTTTGATGTCGTCCTACGCGCAGAGTGACGGGCTTCTTGGCAAGATCTTCGCGGACCGCGAGCAGATCCGGCTCGAAGACCTGGAGAGGGAGAAAGTAGTCAAGGAGAGCGGCGTCGCCTTCACCATCATCAGGGCAGGAGATCTCAAGGACAGCAGTCCCGGGCTGCAGGCAAAGCGGGCTCTTGAGGTCTGCAGGGATGACAAGGGGCCTGGCGGGAGGGTGGAAGGCATGCTGAGCCGCACCGACTTTGCTTGCGCCACCGTGGCCAGCCTAGACTTTGAGCCGAGGAACCTCACCGTCGAGCTGTCCGAGAGGGTGTTGGAGGACAGCAGTGTGAGAGGAACCTCAGGAAGCTTTCTCGTGGAATTGAACTCGGAGGAAGACTGGAACCTGGTCTTCGAATAGTTCCTGGCGGGAGAGTGGTTCAACTCTTTTTTTTTTTGGCGGTGGGGTAATTTGTTTCAACAGATATTTTAGGGAGGACCTCGCACACCGCTCCCAACTCCCATACGCCTCTGGTCCGACTACCACACTCCCTCCCTGCGAGCAGCGCGGCTGAGCATGAGAAGAAGGAAAAGACAGAACTAGGGTCAGATACTTCGAAACAGGTGCAGGACTAAAGTGAGTCGGGCCCGCTATTTCGGTCCGGGGTCGTCGTCGCAGGGGACAGAGTCAGAAGCCAAGCGTAGGTTTTCTCATTTTGTTAACCAGCAATTTTGATCAGACTGCGTGGCCATCGAGAGTTATAGTTTTACTATTCGTCACTCTCTTGTCCCCCAAATCGGCGTGCGACGCGACCTCGGGGGTTTCCGCTCGACCTACCTCACTTCGGTTGCCCTCCTCCGGCACCGCACCTCCTCCAGTTTCCGCACCCCGCCTCGAACGGGACCGGAGATCGACGAAGAGGCAAAGAAGTAAAGGGGAACGGCAGCGCTCGATGTGATGTGATGTGGAGCTTGTACGGAACCTGCAACCACGTCAAAGCTGGTCACAAGAGCGAGGCGCTGCACGAACTTTTGCTGATCTCAGGCTGAGCCCCCCCGCCCGGCGGCTCGTGATTAAAAAGTGAAATGTGAACTTGAAAAGCCGCTTTTGAAAAGCGAGGCGCCCTCGAAGCGTCCGGGGAATCGGCCTAAAGCTGAGGTCGCTGAGGAGCTGAGGATAAGGCTGGGAAGATCCTGACGTGAAGGACCAAGTCAGCAAGCTCGTTGCGGGCACCATCGACGCCGAAGTCTTCAAGGCCTCTACAACCGTCTCTCAGGGCGAGGACCGCGCATGATGACGACAAGCGGCGGTGCGTGCCTGCAGTTGAGGAGCTCGCCCACTACCGTCCTGGCGAGGGGAAAGGCTCCGGAACGTGCAAGAGTTTCGAAGGTTGCCGCTGCAAGACGGAAGCGACAGCCTCGCTCGATATCGCGTCAGCGACCTTCCGGGCCCTCGACCAGGACCGTTGCGTGCGAGGTGGCCTACCACCTCCGCGCGGAGGGCAAAACAGACCCAAACCAAGGTTAGCCAGCGCTGGGCTCTCTCAGTTTTTATTCTGCTTTCTGACCCTCCTCCGACTCGTTCTCCCTCCCCCGCGAAGGACCTCGCACGCTGTACGACAAAATCTTCGAGGACCACACCGTCGACGTGAGCGAAGATGGAACGGCCCTGCTGTACGTCGACAGGCACTTGGTCCACGAGGTGACCTCTCCGCAGGCCTTCGAGGGTCTCCGCACTGCCGGCAGGCCAGTTCGGCGGACGGACTGTACCCTCGCCACCGTGGATCACAACGTCCCCACGAGTGACCGCGCGGGGTTCGATACCGTCGACACTTTCATCAAAGAAGCGGACTCCAGAACGCAGGTCCTGGCCCTGGAGGAGAACGTCAAGGAATTTGGAGTGACCTACTTCGGGATGGACGATACCAGGCAGGGCATCGTTCATGTCATCGGCCCCGAACAGGGCTTCACCCTCCCCGGTGCTATCTGCGTGTGCGGCGACTCCCACACTGCGACACACGGTGCCTTTGGGGCTCTGGCTTTCGGGATCGGAACCTCAGAGGTTGAGCACGTGATGGCCACGCAGACCCTGCTGCAGAAGAAGTCCCTCAACATGAAGGTCCAAATCGACGGGGAGCTCAAGCCGGGGGTTGTGTCTAAGGACGTGGTGCTCCACCTGATCGGGTTGATCGGCACTGCGGGGGGGAACGGGTGCTGCATCGAGTTCTGCGGCTCCACTGTGAGGGCAATGTCCATGGAGGCCAGGATGGCGATGAGCAACATGGCCATTGAGGGTGGGGCAAGGGCAGGGCTGGTGGCGCCTGATGAGGTTACCTTTGAATACCTGAAGGGCCGCCCCCTTTCCCCCGCTATCGGCCCGGACTGGGATACTGCCATGGAGTACTGGGAGACCCTAAGAACAGACGAGGGAGCAACCTTTGACAAGGAGGTTTACATCAAGGCTGAGGACATTGCACCCACTTTGACTTGGGGAACTTCCCCGCAGGACACTGTGGATATTGAGGGGAGGACACCCAATCCAGCGGACGAGGCAGACCCGCAGAGGGCCGCTGGAATCGAAAGGGCGTTGAGTTACATGGGCCTTGATCCCAACGTGCCGCTGGAGGGCGTCCCTGTGGACAAGGTCTTCATCGGGTCCTGCACCAATGCAAGGATCGAGGACGTTAGGCAGGCCGCAGCGGTAGCAAAGGGCAGGAGTGTTGCAAAGGGCGTGTACGCCATGGTGGTTCCAGGCAGCGGTCTTGTCAAGCAGCAGGCCGAAGATGAGGGCCTGGATGTGATTCTCAAGGAGGCGGGTTTTGACTGGAGGGAGCCAGGGTGCTCAATGTGCCTCGCAATGAACCCGGACAAGCTCTTACCTGGGGAGAGGTGCGCAAGCACCAGTAACAGAAACTTTGAGGGCAGGCAGGGCGCAGGCGGCCGAACTCACCTGTGCTCCCCTGCGATGGCTGCAGCCGCTGCCGTTTCCGGTTGCCTTACTGATGTGAGGAAACTCTTGCGAGACTCTGTGGAGCTTCCAGTCACCGATAGCAAGGCATTCCTGCTCCCTGTGGCCCCCGTGGAAAGTGCTTTCAGGGAGAGACCCTCTGACGCACTTGGGGAGTCGACGGGTATGCCCACATTCACTACCCTCAAGGGGATAGGTGCAAAGCTCGATATCCAGAACATTGATACGGACATGATAATTCCCAAGCAGTTCCTGAAGACTATAAAACGGTCAGGCCTTGGTGTCTCTGCCTTCTACGAGCTCCGGTACGACCCGGAGACGGGCGATGAAAACCCAGACTTTATCCTGAATCAGGGAGTGTGGAGAGACTCCAAGATCATCGTGGCAGGTGACAACTTTGGTTGTGGAAGCAGTCGTGAGCATGCCCCCTGGGCGATATCCGACTTTGGGGTTCGGTGCATCATTTCCACTTCATACTCAGACATCTTCTTCAACAACTGCTTCAAGAATGGGTAAGTGGGCTGACTTCCTTCATCATTATTTTTGACTCAACGTTGCCTGACTATCTTCGCCCCCTTAATCACCCTTTGACCTTTGAAGGATGCTTCCCATTGTGCTCCCCTCTGCGGATGTTAGGGTAAGTTGAATACAAGGAGCTTTGTTGACCTGTGCGATTTGATGTCTGACTCGAGCTACCTCTATCTTCGCTCAGGAGCTTATGGGAGACTGCGACTCTGGACTGGAGCTCGAGGTTGACCTGATCAATCAGGTGATCCACAGGCCAGATGGACGGGGCAAGATTCACTTTGATGTGGACCCCTTCAGGAAGAATGTAGGTCTATGTCTCTGTCTCTCTCTCTCTCTCTCTCTCTCTTTGTTACTTCCTGCAAGGAATGGGATATGACTGACACTCTCTCGCTCTCTCTGTCTATCTCTCCATGCAAGTGTCTGATAAACGGCCTTGACGACATTGGACTGACTCTCCAGAAGGAAGAGAAGATTAGAGCCTTTGAGGAGGTTAGAGATCGCTGGTACCCCTTCCTGAACGGTATTGGTTATGGCCACTTGGAAACCTCGCACTTTCAGAAGTCTCCTTTTGGGAAGTAGTTGACGCCGCCAAGAAAATGGAGAACTTCTGCGAGCCAAACGTAGTTGAGAAGGCAAACTTATCGTCCGAGTTTTAAGGGAGCGAGGGAAGAATATGAAGTCCAGTTAATCTTTGAATCGCCCTTTTTAGAGAAGCAACTCTCCTGATGGCCAACCTGGGCACACAGGCTCGGCACCCCGTCCTCATGCCAACCACTCCCGCTTCACAAGAGCACAAGTCCAACCTGCTGAGGAGTCAGGGCCTTCTTAACCTTCCAGTTGTATAAATAGTACTGCAGGTGGCCATCCCCGATACCAAACTTGAGGTCCTTCATAAACTCGGCGTTTTGCATGATGTCCAGCGCATTGAAGACATCGAAGTTCTCATCCCGGGCACAGATGAGGGCATCCTCCATAAGGGATTTAAGGCTTGCAGTATTGGCAATGTTGTAATACGAGAAGGCAGCCCTCAGCTCCTTGTGGTGCTCATTCCCGATGATGGTTGATGGAAGCGAATAGAAGGACATGATGTCTGTGATCTTCCTTTTCCCATCTTTGCCCTCCCCAGCATCCACAACATAGGTGTAGATCACATTTTCCCGGGGCAAGAACCAGTGTTCCACCTCGTCCACACTCTGAAATAAGCAGGCCAGGTCGAATTGGGCGAGGTAGGCATTCAGGAGCTCGAGAACCTGCGGGGCGTCTTCCTTTGACATCCTCCTCAAGCCTGGCGTGGACGTTTTCTGTGGTAGCTTATGCAGCTTGATCGTCCGAGAAAGCGTCATCCGCTTCCCAAGCTTCGAGAAACCAACCTCTATGAGCTTCTTCGGGTTCAAGGACCTGTGAAAGTACCTGCAGGTCGCGAGTGGGGTCGGAATAATCACCCCAGCAGTATAACTTGCCTGCCAAATGTCGAACAGGTTGACCCTCCTGGTGATTTCCCTTATCAGCACCGGCGCAAGCCTCTTAGTCCTCAGCTTCTTGTGAACGCACAAGAAGTTGATCTCAACCATGGAGACCCCATCCTTTCCCTAGAGCGGCAAGTTTTCGTGCGTCAGAGTGAGAGTCCAAAGAGGGTGACGATGGCAGCGTAAAGAGTAGTGGTGGTGTGTGCTCCGCTTACCTTTGGGGAGTTCTTTCCCACCCTGATCTTCGCGGGGATCGCACTAATGAAGGCGACAAGCTTCTTGGATTTGATGACACGGACGCCCACGTGCCAGAACGGCTTGAAACCTGGAGGTTGCAGCGCCCAAGACAGGAAGTGAGAGGAATAATTGAAGCGAAACATGTTGTCGTCGTCCTCCACGTAGTTCTCTGAAAGGAGTGTGTACACCTCCTGCGCCCCTTCGGCGCTCGATATGTCGCAGTCGCACCACTCATAGCCACCAGGGAGCGCATAACCAGTCTCCCTTACACCCTTTGCGTCCTGATCGGGACGTCGCCGAACCACCAAATAAAAAGAAGAAGAAGGAACGAAGAACGAGGAATCGACGCCACAGCATTTCGTGTCGGGAGTTGTCAGTTTGTTTCGAACGAAGGTAGTGGCCCATGTGTGACGGGAGTGTTCTGTTCAGGGCTGCTCTAGATCTCGACTGTCTTACCTGATTCACTTGGACAGGGCCCTCCTCAACCGTTTCGCTGTTCTGCTCCTCAGAAAACTGCTTGACAGGCTGAGACTCCCAAAAGGAGTGCTTCTTTTGCATGGCCTCCTCCTTCTCCTTGAGGTGCATCTGCTCCAGCAGAGCTTCGATCTCTCTTTTGTCTTCCATCTCTGCGCCCTCTCTCTCTCTCCTCCCCTCTCCCCTACTCTTTGCTCCCGCCCCTCGTCGCTTCTTCGCGCCCTCTGAGGGTCCCACCCACACTGCTCGTCCGAAATGTCCGAAAACGCCGAGGCGCGCCAAGCCTTGGCCTTGCCAATTGTGAAAGCACAATTGAAGCTTGGGAAGGGAGACGAGTCTGTCTTTGGAGGGGGCCGACGTGGCTTGGCTGGAGAAGGCCTGCACGACAAAAGGATAGGAAGAACGAGGCCTTTGAAGGCGTGTATATCTCAACTGAGCGAAGGAAAGAGCCCTTGGTCGCTTTGCTCAGCCTTGTTCCAAGATGGGAGGCGTGCCAAAGCTGTCGAAGGAGCTCGACAACGCGATTGAAGACGACAGAAAGTACAAGGAGGTGGACTGTGCGAAGAAGAGGGCTGTTGCTCAGCGTGTCGATTACGATACGTTCAAGAACATGGTCTCGGTGGCTCACTTAAAGCCGCTCCAAGCTCCAGACGAAGTTGTGAGAGTCCGAGGGGCACCAGCTTGGAGGTTCAACTCGATGGGTCAGGACGAGGGCAATGAAGTGAACGAGAGGACGATCCAGAATTACGGAAACGTGCCAACAGAACAGCCCAGCACGAGTGCAGAGTTCGAAAGGGTGTGGAGAAGGTGCTGCAAAACAAACTCAGAGAGATATGCTTTCATCAAGTTCTGCTCGCTTGATACTCTGGCAAAGATTTTCAAGGCAAGTACTTTCTCGAAGAAATAGGAAGCAGGGTAGTGACGCATCACTGACAATGGAATCTCTGTTTGCTTTTGCTTTCTCAATCTTTATGCAGGTCGAACTCAGCAGTTCTCTGCTTGTTAGTATTCTTGAAGTACTTTGTGACAGAGTTACTTCTGAGGTTAAGCATGAGGACGCTGAGCAAGTGTGCAACATTTTACGATGCCTCTCCAAATCCGGACGCTTTTCCTTAACGGTACGTGCGCAAAGGCTGGTGCACAAGCCCGCTTTTGAGAGCGCAAAGAACGACAAAGGACACAACTGACAGAGTATTTTTGACTACCTCTTCTCCTCTCGGGAAACCGGCCACAGATTCAGCTCATGGGGCGAAAGCATAAACAGATCGTGAGGGATATTATGCAACACATTGAGGGACCACTAGCTGATAAGGTTGAGGGCATAGAAAGCGTCATTCATGAAATCTTCTTGGCCTACGGGGCCTGCGAAGTGAAGTAGCAAGGTTCTGAAAGAGCCGTGACCTCGCTCGATGGAGAAGCCCCAGGTTTGGGGTTTGCGCTCTACCTGGGCATGCGTGGTTTGGTTGGTTGTGTAATGCTATTGAAACGCGGTCCCTCTCGCACTGTACTTCTTGGTAGCCTGGTACATCATATCATTGCGCAATGATAGAACAT
>Ga0160423_10000739_pt1 | contig 27186 bp, 35 predicted proteins | sample CRUFie14St8metaG_FD_108191 | JGI IMG/M metagenome (GOLD analysis project Ga0160423, IMG submission 108191) | Marine microbial communities from the Costa Rica Dome - CRUD Field 142mm St8 metaG | ecosystem: Environmental > Aquatic > Marine > Oceanic > Photic zone | place: Costa Rica: the Eastern...
AGAATCATTGATTTCAAAAGAGACAAAAAAGATGTTACATGTAAAGTAGCAACTATAGAATACGATCCAAATAGAACTGCTAACATTGCTTTACTTCATTATGTTGATGGTGAAAAAAGATATATAATTGCTCCTGATGGACTTAAAGTTGGAATGGAGTTATTGTCAGCTAAAAATGCACCAATTAACGTTGGAAACACTTTACCTTTAAGCGAAATTCCATTAGGTACAACGGTACACAATGTTGAATTAAGACCAAAGCAAGGAGGGATACTGGCAAGAAGCGCAGGTTCTAGTGCTCAATTAATGGCGAGAGATGGAAAGTATGCAACTGTTAAACTTTCTTCCGGTGAAATTAGAAAAATTTTAATTACATGTTTAGCTACGATCGGTTCAGTATCTAATCCACAACATCAGTTACAAGTTTCTGGTAAAGCAGGAAGAAGTAGATGGAAAGGAAGAAGACCAAACGTTCGAGCAACTGTAAAAAATCCTGTAGATCATCCAATGGGTGGTGGAGAAGGAAAGCATTCAGGAGGGTTACCTAGAAATAAGAACGGTGTACCTGCTAAGGGATATAAAACAAGAGATAAGAAGAAGAATTCAAATAAATACATAATAGAAAGAAGAAAATAATTTTATGGCAAGATCATTAAAAAAAGGACCATATATTCATTACAAACTACAAAGAAAAGTTGATGCAATGAACGAATCAGGTAAAAATTCAGTTATAAAAACTTGGTCAAGAAGTTCTATGATTTCACCTGATTTTGTCGGTAAAACGTTTGCTGTTCATAATGGTAAACAGTTTATTCCTGTTTTTGTTACTGAAAACATGGTTGGACATAAATTAGGTGAGTTTTCTCCAACTAGAACGTATAGAGGACATGGATCAAATAGAAAAAAATAAAAAATGGGTGCAAGAAAAAGAATAAAATCAGAAAAAATTAAGGAAGCAAAGAAGAAAGTTGCTTTTGCTAAACTAAATAATTGTCCAACCTCTCCAAGAAAAATGAGGTTAATTGCTGATTTGATTAGAGGAATGGATGCTGACAAAGCCTTATCCCAATTAAAACATAATCCTAAAGAAGCTTCTGCAAGAATGGAGAAATTATTATTATCTGCTTTGTCTAATTGGGAAGCTAAAAATGAAGGTACAAGCATAGATCAGGCAAACTTATATGTTTCAGAAGTTCGTGTTGATTCTGGTAGGATGTTAAAAAGAATTCAGCCGGCTCCACAAGGAAGAGCACATAGAATCAGAAAAAGATCAAATCATGTAACTCTAGTAGTTGACAGTAGATTAAAAAACAATTAATAATTATGGGTCAAAAAACAAATCCAATAGGAAACAGATTAGGACTTATCAGAGGATGGGAGTCAAACTGGTATGGTGGTGATAATTTTGGTGAAAAATTATCTGAAGATGCTAAGATTAGAAAATATCTTAAGGTAAGATTGTCAAAAGCTAGTGTGTCAAGAATTGCAATTGAAAGAACTTTAAAGTTAGTTACTGTTACAATACATACGGCTCGACCAGGAATTATTATAGGTAAAGCGGGGCAAGAAGTAGAAACATTAAAGAACGAAATTAATAAAATCACTAACAAAGATGTACAAATAAACATTTTTGAAGTGAAGAGACCTGAGCTTGAAGCTACTTTAGTAGCTGATAGTATTTCAAGACAAGTAGAAGGTCGTATTTCATACAAAAGAGCCATAAAAATGGCTATCGCATCAACAATGAGAATGGGTGCGGAGGGAATTAAAGTTCAGGTGTCGGGAAGGTTAAATGGAGCTGAGATGGCTAGATCTGAAATGTATAAAGACGGTAGAACACCTCTTCATACTTTTAGAGCAGATATTGACTATGCTCTTTCTGAGGCTTTGACCCAATACGGATTAATTGGAATTAAAGTATGGATATGTCGAGGAGAGGTGTACGGTAAAAGAGACTTAATGCTACATTTTAAAAATCCTAAGAAAAAAAGTATTGGTAATAAAGCTAAAAATAGAAGAAAATAATTTAATAAATAATATATAATGTTACAGCCAAAGAAAACAAAGTTTAGAAGAATGCAAAAGGGCAGAATGAAAGGTAATGCTCAAAGAGGTCATAGATTATCATTTGGTTCGTATGGAATTAAAGCATTAGAAGAATGTTGGATGACGGCACGTCAGATTGAAGCTGCTCGTATCGCGGTAACAAGATATATGAAAAGACAAGGTCAAGTTTGGATTAGAATATTTCCTGATAAACCTATAACTAAAAAACCAGCTGAGGTAAGAATGGGTAAGGGTAAGGGTGCTCCTGAATATTGGGCTGCTACTGTTAGTCCAGGTAGAATCTTATTTGAAGTAGATGGTGTTGAAGGTGAGGTAGCTAAAGAAGCATTAAGATTAGCTTCACAAAAGTTACCAATTAAAACAAAATTTATAATAAGAAGAGATTTGCAACAATAAAAATATGAAACAAAACGAACAAATATTGAAAGATATTCCAGATCAAGAGCTACAAGAAAAACTTGAGCAAGAAAGAGATAAATTGATGAAAATGAAGATGAGTCATTCAGTTTCACCGTTAGAAAATCCGATGACTATAAAGTATACTAGAAGATCTATTGCTAGAATACTTACTGAAATCTCAAGTAGAAAACTAAAAAAGTAAATATGGATAGAAATTTAAGAAAAGAAAGAATTGGGGTAGTTGCAAGTAATAAAATGGAGAAGTCTATAGTAGTTTCAATTGAAAGACGTGTTAAACACCCTTTATATGGAAAGTTTGTAAAAAAGACATCAAGGTTCGTTGCTCATGATGAAAAAAATTCATGCAATGAAGGTGATACTGTTCGTATTATGGAGACAAGACCATTAAGTAAAAGTAAGAATTGGAGACTAGTAGAAATAATTGAAAGAGCTAAATAATGATACAACAAGAGTCAAGATTAAAAGTAGCAGATAATAGCGGAGCTAAAGAAATACTTTGCATTAGAGTTCTAGGGGGAACAAAAAAGCGTTATGCTTCTGTAGGTGATAAGATAGTAGCAACTGTTAAGGAAGCGACGCCGTCAGGAAATATTAAAAAAGGTCAGGTTGTAAGAGCTGTTGTTGTAAGAACAAAAAAAGAAGTTAGAAGAGTAGATGGTTCTTACATCAGGTTTGGTGATAATGCTTGTGTTATAATTGATGAAAATGGACAAATGAAAGGAACTCGTGTTTTTGGTCCTGTTGCAAGAGAGTTAAGGGATAATGATTTTATGAAAGTTGTGTCGTTGGCACCTGAGGTATTATAAAATTTATATTTATGAGTAAAATAAAGATTAAAAAGGATGATACAGTTTTAGTTAAAACTGGAAATTCAAAAGGTAGCAAAGGAAAGGTTATTAGAGTTTATCCTAAGTTAAAGAGAGCTTTAGTTGAAGGTGTAAATATGGTTTCTAAACATACTAAACCCAATGCTGAAAATCCACAGGGTGGAATTATAAAAAAGGAGGCTACCATACATATATCAAATTTAATGTTAGTTGATCCTAAAACTGGTGAGCCAACAAAAATTGGAAGGAAAAAAGATGAAAAAACTGGAAAAATAGTAAGATTTTCAAAAAAATCAGGAGAATTAATTTAGTTATGAAATATATACCAAGATTAAAGAAAAAGTATAATGAAGAGATAGTTAATAACTTAAAAGTTAACTACAAGTCTGTTATGCAAGTTCCAAAGCTAGTTAAGATTTGTTTAAATCAAGGTGTTGGAAGTGCAGCTACAGATAAAAAGCTTATAGAAGCAGCTCAAAATGAGATGACATTAATTACTGGTCAAAAAGCTATGCTTGCCAAATCAAAAAAAGATATTTCTAATTTTAAATTACGAAAAGGTATGCCGATAGGTGTGATGGTTACTCTAAGAGGTGAAAAAATGTACGAGTTTTTAGATAGATTGATTACATCAGCCATACCTAGAATTAGGGATTTTAATGGGGTTCCTGTAAAAGGATTTGATGGAAGAGGAAATTATACGTTGGGAATTAAGGAGCAAATTGCATTTCCTGAAATAAGTATTGATAAAATAAATAAGGTAACTGGTATGGATATTACATTTGTAACAAATACTGATTCTGATCATGAAGCACTACAGCTTTTAAAAGAATTAGGAATACCATTTAAAAAAGAAAAAAATAATTAAATATGGCTAAAGAATCAATGAAAGCTCGTGAGGTAAAAAGAGCAAAATGTGTTGAAAGATATGCGAAAAAAAGAGCAGAATTAAAAGCTGCAGGAGATTATGAAGGATTACAAAAACTTCCTAAAAATGCCTCGCCAATAAGGATGCACAATAGATGTAAAATAACTGGAAGACCAAGAGGATACATGAGACAATTCGGTATCTCAAGAGTAATGTTCAGAGAAATGGCAAATTTTGGGTTAATTCCTGGAGTTAAGAAAGCAAGTTGGTAAAAAATAAGAATTTTAAAGATTAGATATGTTTACAGATCCAATATCAGATTATTTAACAAGAATTAGAAATGCTCAAATGGCTGGTTTAAAAGTTGTTGATATTCCATCTTCAAAAATTAAGCAAGCAATAACGAATATACTACATGAAAAAGGTTATATACGTAATTTTAGGTTTGAGGAAACAAAAAACAATCAAGGTAATATTAAGATTGCACTTAAATATAATATTAATACTAATATGCCAGCTATTAAGAAGTTAATTCGTGTAAGTAAGCCTGGCCTCCGTAAGTATGCTGATGCCAAAAACTTACCAAGAGTAATTAACGGACTTGGAATAGCCATAATTTCTACATCTAAGGGAGTAGTTACTGATAAAGAAGCTAGATCTTTGAATATTGGTGGTGAGGTTTTATGTCATATTTATTAAATTTTAAAAATTATGTCAAGAATAGGAAATAGTCCAATAGAAATAAAAGAAGGTGTCAATTTAACAATAAATGAAAATATTGTTACCGCAAAAGGTAGTTTTGGGGAGATGTCATGTGTTTTTGATCCTGTAATTTCAGTAGAAATTAAAGATAATAATGTATTACTAACAAGAAATTCTGATGATAAAGACATAAGATCTAAGCATGGTCTCTACAGATCCCTAATTAACAATATGGTTATTGGTGTAGATAAAGGTCATTACAAAAAATTAGAATTAAGAGGTGTTGGATACAGGGCGAGTGTTCAGGGAGATATGTTAGATATTTCTGTAGGCTATTCTCACAATATAATTTTTCAAATACCGCCTAATCTAAAAGTTACAGCTGAAACAGAAAAAGGAAAAGCTCCAATTATTTCTATTTCAGGATGTGATAAGCAAGTTGTAGGTGCATATGCTGCAAGAATTAGAGCTGAAAGAAAACCAGAGCCTTATAAAGGAAAGGGTATAAGATATGTTGATGAATATGTAAGAAAGAAAGCAGGTAAAACAGCTGCTTCATAAATAAATTTAAGAAAATGAATTCTAAAAAACAAGCAAGAAAAAAAGTAAGATCATCTATTAGAAGCAAAATTTTTGGCACGTCCGATGTTCCAAGACTAGCTGTATTTAGATCAAATAAACAAATATATGCTCAATTGATTGATGATACAGTTGGAAAAACTTTGGCAGCTGCTTCTTCAAATGACAAAAATCTTGCTAAACTTAAAGGAACAAAAATTGATCAAGCTACAGCTGTAGGAAAATCAATTGCCGAAAACGCGAAATCAGCAGGAATAGAAACTGTTGTTTTTGATAGAGGAGGTTTTCTATACCATGGAAGAGTAAAAGCATTAGCTGAATCAGCTAGAGAATCAGGACTAAAATTTTAAATATTATATATGTTAAAAATAGCGCAAAATAAAAGAGTAAGGGTTTCTGCAGACATTGAGCTTAAAGACAGGTTAGTTGGTGTTCAAAGAGTAGTAAAAGTAACTAAAGGAGGAAGAGCATTTGGTTTTTCAGCAATAGTGGTTGTAGGAGATGAAAAAAGTATAGTAGGAATTGGACTTGGAAAATCTAAGGATGTATCTACAGCAATACAAAAAGCAATAGAATCTGCAAAAAAGAATTTAGTAAAAGTACCTATTTTTAAGGGGACAATACCTCACGAACAAGCATCAAAGTACAGTGGCTCACAAGTATTAATTAAGCCAGCTTCAAATGGTACTGGTGTAAAGGCAGGAGGGGCAATGAGAGCTGTTTTAGAAAGTGCTGGTGTTAAAGATGTATTGGCTAAATCAAAAGGGTCATCAAATCCACATAATTTAGTTAAGGCTACACTTAAGGCATTATTAGAGTTAAGAGATCCTTTAACTGTAGCTACACAAAGAGGAGTATCTTTGGAAAAGGTGTTCAACGGATAAAATAATACAATGGAAAAAGTTAAAATAGTACAAATCAAAAGTAAAATTGGAAGACCCAAAGATCAAAAAAGAACATTAGAAGCACTAGGTCTTAAAAAGATTAATGGTATAGTTGAGCACAATGCAACACCACAGATTATAGGTATGATAAATAAAGTAAAACATCTTATCAAGATATTGAAATAATTTTATAATGGAATTACATAACTTAAAACCAGCAAAAGGAGCTGTTAAAAACGCAAAAAGAATAGGTAGAGGTGAAGGCTCAAAAAAAGGCGGTACTTCTACAAGAGGGCATAAAGGAGCAAAATCAAGATCAGGTTATTCTAAAAAAATTGGTTTTGAAGGTGGGCAGCAACCTCTTCAAAGAAGAGTTCCAAAATTTGGTTTTACGAATCCAAACAGAGTTGAATACAACACGGTAAATTTGGACGTTTTACAATCACTTTATGATGCTAAAAAAATTAAAAGTAAAGTTGTTAAAGATGACTTGATTAAAAATGGTCTTGTACAGAAAAGAGATTTAGTTAAGGTTTTAGCAAGAGGTGAATTAAAATCTAAATTAGAAGTTACTGCTAATGCATTTTCAAGTAAAGCTAAAGATATAATTGAAAAATTAGGTGGTAAAGCAATTATAATTGATTAAAAATGAAAAAATTAGTTTCTACAATTAGAAATATTTGGAATATTGAGGATTTAAGAAATAGAATACTAGTTACACTAGGTATTTTAGCTATTTATAGATTTGGATCGTATGTTGTTATTCCTGGTATTGATGCCAGTGCATTAACTGCATTTAATGAAAGCCGAGGTAATTCAGACGGTTTGTTAGGTCTATTGAATATGTTTACTGGTGGAGCATTTAATCAAGCATCTATATTTGCGTTAGGGATAATGCCATATATTTCTGCATCTATTGTTGTTCAATTGTTAGGAATGGCAATACCTTATTTTCAAAAATTGCAGAAGGAGGGTGAAAGTGGTAGAAGAAAAATAAATAATATAACAAGATGGTTAACAATTTTGATCACAGGTGGTCAGGCTCCAGGTTACTTAGCTTACACTAGATCAACTTTTCCGCAAGAAGTATTTATTATACCATCAGGAATGCCTGAGTGGTTTTGGGGTTTTTCTGCAGTAATAATTTTAGTAACCGGTACAATGTTTGTAATGTGGTTAGGTGAGAAAATAACTGATAGAGGAATTGGTAATGGTATTTCGTTACTTATAATGATAGGTATTATAGCTAGTTTACCTCAATCATTAATGCAGGAATTTGTATCCGCATTAAGTAGCACTGGCGGAGGATTGGTTTTGTTTATGGTTGAAATGCTTGCACTACTAATAGTAATAACAGTTTCTATATTGTTAGTACAAGGAACTAGAAGAATACCGGTGCAATATGCTAAGAGAATAATTGGAAATAAACAATATGGTGGAGTGAGACAATTTATTCCATTAAAGGTAAATGCAGCTGGAGTAATGCCAATTATATTTGCACAGGCAATTATGTTTGTTCCAATTACTTTAGTTGGTTTTTCAGAGTCTGAAGGAGCTCAAGGAATTGCTGCAGCTTTGAGTGATTTTGGAGGGTTATGGTATAATATATTGTTTTTTATAATGATTGTTTTGTTTACATATTTTTATACTGCTATAACAGTTAATCCAAATCAAATGGCTGATGATATGAAAAAAAATGGAGGATTTATTCCTGGGGTTAAACCAGGACGAGCAACTGCAGATTATTTAGATACTATTATGTCAAGAATTACTTTCCCTGGATCTTTATTTTTAGGTTTTGTAGCAATTTTACCTGCTTTTGCAATGGCAGCTGGTGTTAATATTCAATTTGCGCAATTTTACGGGGGTACATCTTTGCTGATTTTAGTAGGAGTTATTTTGGATACATTACAACAAATTGAAAGTCATTTATTAATGCGTCATTATGATGGTTTAATGAAAACTGGAAGAATAAAGGGAAAATCTTCAGGAAGTATGATGTAATAATTATATTGTTTATGATCAATTATAAGACAGAAAAAGAAATAGATTTAATAAGAGAAAGCTCTTTGCTTGTAGCAAAAACACATGCCTATATAGCATCATTTATAAAACCTGGTGTTACTGGATTATATCTGGACAAAATTGCAGAAGAGTATATTAGAGATAATGGAGGGATTCCTGCATTTAAAGGTTATCAAAGCTTTCCAAACTCTTTATGTATATCTCCTAATGAAAAAATAGTACATGGCATTCCTAATGACAAAAGTTTTGAAGAAGGTGATATAGTTTCAATTGATTGCGGAGTACTAATGAATAGATACTATGGAGACTCAGCTTACACATATTCAGTTGGAGAAATTAACAAAGAAAAGAAGGATTTAATCGAAGTAACAAAACAATCTTTGTATTTAGGAATTGAGAAAGCAGTAGATGGAAATAGGATAGGAGATATTGGTCACGCAATTCAAAATTATGTCGAAAATCTAGGATATGGTGTCGTAAGGGAATTAGTTGGTCATGGCGTTGGAAAGAATTTACATGAATCACCTGAAGTGCCGAACTATGGTAGTAGAGGTAAAGGTGTGTTATTGAAAGAAGGAATGGTAATTGCTATCGAACCGATGATAAATGTTGGGTGTGAAAACATAACACAACATGATGATGGTTGGACAATCACAACACTCGACAATAAGCCGTCTGCTCATTTTGAGCACACAGTAGTTGTACGAAAAAATAAAGCAGAGATTTTATCAAGTTTTGTAGAAATAGAAAAAATAACAAATGGCAAAGCAAGCTAATATAGAATTAGATGGAACAATCAAACAAGCATTGTCAAATGCGATGTTTAGAGTTGAGCTTGAAAATGGACATGAGGTTGTAGCACATATTTCAGGAAAGATGAGAAAGTTTTATATAAAATTACTTCCTGGAGATAAGGTTAAATTAGAAATGTCGCCTTATGATTTGTCTAAAGGAAGAATAACATACAGATATTAAAATTAAATAAAATGAAAGTAAAAGCATCAGTTAAAAAAAGAAGCGAAGATTGTAAAATTGTTAAACGAAAAGGAAGGGTTTATGTTATTAATAAAAAAAACCCAAGATACAAACAAAGACAAGGATAATTATGGCAAGAATTAAAGGAATAGATTTACCAAAAAATAAAAGAGGAGTTATAGCTCTTACGTACATTTACGGAATCGGATCTTCATTTGCTAAAGATATTTTAAAAAAAGCTAATATTTCTGAAGATATCAAGGTAAAAGATTGGTCAGACGATCAAACATCTTCTATTAGAAGTTTAATTAACGATCAATATACTGTTGAAGGTGAATTAAGAGCTGAAACAAAAATGAATATAAAGAGGTTAATGGATATTGGGTGTTACAGAGGTATTCGTCATAGAACGGGTCTTCCACTAAGAGGTCAAAAAACAAAAAATAATTCAAGAACAAGAAAAGGAAAGAGAAAAACAGTTGCTAACAAAAAGAAATAATTCATGGCAAAATCAAGAAAAAAGAATCAAGTTAAAGTAGATCCAGAGGGTCAAGCTCATATTCAGGCTTCATTTAATAATATTATAATATCATTAACTAATAATAGTGGACAAGTTATATCTTGGTCATCTGCTGGTAAAATGGGCTTTAAAGGATCAAAGAAAAATACACCATATGCAGCACAGATGGCTGCTGAGGATTGTGCAAATGTTGCTTTAGAAAAAGGATTGAAGAGAGTAGTTGTTTATGTTAAAGGGCCTGGTCAAGGGAGAGAATCAGCAATAAGAACAATTCATAATACAGGAATTTTAGTTACGGAGATTATTGATGTTACTCCTTTGCCACACAATGGATGTAGACCCCCAAAAAAGAGAAGAGTTTAAAAATTAATATAATTAAAATAAAATTAATATGGCTAGATACACAGGACCTAAATCAAGAATTGCAAGAAAATTTGGTGAGCCAATTTTTGGTCCAGATAAAGCTTTTACCAAAAAGAACTATCCACCCGGTCAGCATGGAAATCAGAAAAGAAGAGGTAAACAATCTGAATATGGTATTCAGCTAATGGAGAAGCAAAAGGCAAAATTTACTTATGGTATTTTAGAAAAACAATTTTCTAATTTATTTAAAGAAGCTCTTAGGAGAAAAGGGGTTACTGGAGAAAATTTATTACAAATGTGTGAAATGAGACTTGATAATGTTGTTTATCGTTTAGGTATAGCTCCAACAAGAAGGGCTGCTAGACAGCTAGTTACACATAAGCATATAAATGTTAATGGTAAAAATTGTAATATACCCTCATATGCACTAAGTGTTGGTGATGAGATTTCTGTTCGAGAAAAATCTACATCATTACTGGTTATTAGTAACTCTATTTCTAATGAAGATCATGTTAAGATGGATTGGTTAGAGTTTAATAGTCAAAATAAAGTAGGAAAATTACTTTCAGCTCCTGAAAGAATTCAGATTCCTGAAAATATCAAAGAACAGTTAATCGTAGAATTATATTCTAAATAATAATAATAAAAAAAAAATAAAAATGGCAATATTAAATTTTCAAAAGCCTGATGAGGTTGTTATGATAAATGAAGAAAATAATACTGGTAGTTTTGAATTCAGACCATTAGAACCTGGATATGGATTAACTATTGGTAATGCATTAAGAAGAGTTTTGTTATCTTCATTAGAGGGATATGCTATTACTTCAATAAAGATTTCTGGAGTTGATCATGAGTTTTCAACTATTAAGGGTGTTGTACAAGACGTCACAGAGATAATTTTAAATTTAAAGCAAGTAAGATTTAAACAACAAATAGACTCTATTGACGATGAGAAAGCAACTTTGAAAGTTAAAGGTAATAATGTTACAGCAAAGGACATAGCTAGTAGCCTATCAAACTTTCAAGTTCTAAATCCTGAACAACTTATTTGTGAATTAGATAAAAATGCTTCTTTTGAAATGGAATTAACAATTTCTAAAGGTCGCGGCTATGTTTCAGCTGAAGATAATCAAAAAGAAGATTTATCAATAGGTACAATTGCTATTGATTCTGTTTTTACCCCAATTAAAAATGTTAACTATAATATTGAGGATTATCGAGTTGGACAAAAAACAGATTTTGAAAAATTAAATGTAAATATAACAACAGACGGCTCTATTGAACCAAAAGATGCATTAACTGATGCTGCAAAAATTTTAATTCAACATTTTATGTTATTTTCTGATGAAAAAATTAATTTAGAAGAGGAAATCGTAGAAGAGTTTGATGAAGATACTTTACATATGAGACAGCTTTTGAAGACAGAATTAACGGAGTTTGGTTTATCTGTAAGAGCGTTAAATTGTCTTAAAACTGCTGAAGTCTACACATTAGGAGAGTTAGTTGCATTTAAAAAGTCAGACATGTTAAAATTTAGAAATTTTGGAAAAAAATCTTTATCTGAGTTAGAAGAGTTAATCTTAGAAAAGGGACTTACTTTCGGTTTTGATGTTGATAAATATAATCTAGATAACGAATAAAAAAATGAGACACGGAAAAAAATTTAATCATTTAGGTAGAAAATCTGCTCATAGAAAATCGATGCTATCAAATATGGCATGCTCTTTAATTAAGCATAAAAGTATTAAAACTACATTAGCTAAAGCTAAAGCATTAAGGTTATATATAGAGCCAATATTAACAAAGTCCAAGAATGACACTACACATTCTAGAAGAGTTGTTTTTTCTTATTTAAAACAAAAAGAGGCGATTACTGAACTTTTTGGAGAAATAGCGGTAAAAATTAAAGATAGACCCGGTGGGTATCTACGTATTCTTAAAATTGGAAATAGATTAGGAGATAATGCTCAAATGGCTTACGTTGAATTGGTAGATTATAATGACGAATACGTTAACGATAAACCAAATAGAAAAAAATCAAGAAGAAAAAGAAAAAAATCTACTGGAGACAGTGTTACTACAAAAGAAGCTGTTACAGAAAAAAAAGATTTAGAAAAAGATGTGCCAGTAGCTGAAGAAACACCAGCAGTTGAAGAAACACCAGCAGCTGAAGAAACACCAGCAGCTGAAGAAACACCAGCAGCTGAAGAAACACCAGCAGCTGAAGAAACAACAGCAGCTGAAGAAACACCAGCAGCTGAAGAAACACCAGCAGCTGAAGAAACACCGGCAGCTGAAGAATCTTTAAAAACTGATAAGGAAGCTCCAGCTGCTGAGGATAAAAAAGAGAAAGAGTAGGGAGTATGTTATTAATAATATAAAAGGGTAAAACATTCAAGTTTTACCTTTTTTTAAACGTATTTTTAATTTATGAAAGAATTTAAAAAACCTGGTATTCTACTTCTAGAAGACGGCACAATATATCACGGTCATTCAATTGGTTTTGAGGGCAAGGCTACTGGAGAATTGTGTTTTAACACAGGTATGACAGGTTATCAAGAAATTTTTACAGATCCTTCGTATTATGGTCAGTTAATGATTACTACTAATGCTCATATTGGTAATTATGGTGTTCATAAAAATGAAACTGAATCTGATGATATGAAAATTTCGGGATTGATTTGTAAAAATTTTAATTTAAATTTTTCCAGAGCTGCAGCAAATGAAAGTCTAAGAGAGTATTTTATTAGACAAGACAAAGTAGTTCTGTGTGATATAGATACTAGGTCAGTTGTACGCCATATAAGTGATAAAGGAGCAATGAATGCTATTATATCCAGTTCAGAAATGGACATTAACGTATTAAAGAATGAATTGAGTAATGTACCTTCTATGGAGGGTTTAGAACTTTCTTCATTTGTGACCACTAAAGAACCTTATTATTGTGGCGATGAAAATGCAAAATATAAAATTGCAGTTTTAGATTTAGGTGTTAAAAAAAATATTTTAAGATGTTTAGTAGATAGAGATTGTTACTTAAAAGTTTTTCCTATGAGTACATCTTATGAAACAATGTGTGAATGGAATCCTGATGGTTTCTTTTTGTCAAATGGACCAGGAGATCCATCTTCATTACATTCAGTAATACAAGAAACTAAAAAAATTATTAATGACGGTAGAGCTGTTTTTGGTATATGCTTAGGACATCAAATAATCGCTTTATCAGAAAATATTTCAACCTACAAGATGCATAATGGACATCGAGGAATAAATCATCCAGTAATTAATTTGTCAACTAGAAAGGCAGAAGTTACGTCACAAAATCATGGTTTTTCTATTTCTAGAGAAGATATTGATAATAATTCTGATATTGAAATAACACATTTAAATTTAAATGATTCGACTGTTGAAGGAATTAAGCTAAATAATAGAAATTGTTTTTCTGTTCAATTTCATCCTGAATCTTCTCCAGGACCTCATGATTCTCAATATTTATTTGATCAATTTATTAATAATATAAAAAAATAAAGTGTCTAAGATAAAAAACATACATGCTAGACAGATTATCGATTCAAGAGGTAATCCCACAGTTGAGGCAATGGTTACTACTTCATCAGGCTATATTAGTTCAGCTTCTGTTCCTTCAGGAGCATCAACTGGAAAGCATGAAGCTGTGGAGTTAAGAGATAATGATAAAAATTTATATTTAGGAAAAAGTGTATTTAATGCCGTTGATAAGATAAAAACTATATTAAACAATGAATTGGCAGGCATATCTGTTTTTGATCAAAAGTTAATTGATCAAAAAATGATTGATCTTGATGCAACAAATAATAAATCAAACTTAGGTGCTAATTCAATTTTAGCAGTTTCATTAGCCGTTGCTAAAGCAGCAGCACAAGATTCTGGTAAGTATTTGTTTAATTATCTAGCAATTGATAATGCAAATGAACTACCAATCCCTATGATGAATATTTTAAATGGAGGTTCACATGCTGATAACAGTATAGATTTTCAGGAATTTATGATTATGCCTACTGGTGCAAGTTCTTTTTCTCAGGCACTACAAATGGGTACTGAGGTATTTCATAACTTAAAAAATGAGTTAAAAATTAATGGATACTCTACTAATGTTGGTGATGAAGGAGGTTTTGCTCCAAATTTAACATCAAATGAAGAGGCAATAGAAATTGTTTTAAAATCCATAGAATCTGCAGGATACAGACCAGGTCATGATATTTATATTGCCATTGATGCGGCAGCTTCTGAGTTTTTTAATTCGGAAGAAAAGAAATATCATTTTCATAAATCTAGTGGTGAAAAGTTAACCTCATCTGAACTTGTTAATTACTGGAAAAATTGGACTAAAAAATATCCTATTTTATCTATTGAAGACGGATTAGATGAAGATGATTGGAACGGATGGAGTGAATTGACAGCAGAAATAGGCTCTAATGTTCAATTAGTAGGTGATGATTTATTTGTCACAAATTCCAAAAGACTTCAAAAAGGAATTAATAATGATGTTGCAAATTCTATTCTTATTAAATATAATCAAATTGGTACCTTATCAGAAACAATACAAGCTATTAATCTTGCTAAGAAACATTCATACTTAACAGTTATGAGTCATAGATCAGGTGAAACTGAAGATGTATCTATTTCTGATTTATCTGTTGCATTCAAAACTGGTCAAATCAAAACTGGATCAATTTCTAGAACAGATAGGGTAGCGAAATACAATCAATTATTAAGAATTGAAGAAATACTTGGTGATAATGCTGTTTACAATGGTAAACACTTTAAGTTTCTTTAAATAAGTATTATATTAGCAGAAAAAATGAGTAAAATAGCAGAGTTACATTATAATAATAAAATTTTTAAATTACCTGTAATTGAAGGTTCAGAAAATGAATCTGCTATTGATATAAGTAAGTTAAGAAGTGAAGCGGCTCTGATCACGTTAGATCAAGGTTTTAAAAACACTGGTTCTACGAAAAGTTCTATAACCTTTTTAAATGGTGAAAAAGGAATCCTTAGATATAGAGGTTACTCTATCGAAGATTTAGCTGAAAAATCTTCATTTTTAGAGGTTTCCTATTTACTTATTTATGGCGAATTACCTAAGAAAGATCAGCTTGAAAGTTTTACTGAAGAGATTTCTAAGCATACTTTAGTTCATGAGGATTTTAAATCAATCCTAGATGGTTTTCCATCAAAATCTCACCCAATGGGAGTCTTAGCTGCATTAGTTTCATCTTTGACTGCATTTTATCCAAAATCATTAGATCCGAATAGGTCTGCTGAAGAAGTAAATGGCACAATTATAAGAGCTATTGCCAAGTTACCTACTTTGGCAGCATGGAGTTTTAAAAATAGAATGAGGCAACCAGTAGTATATCCAAATAATAACTTTGGATATTGTGAGAATTTTATTAGAATGATGTTTTCATTACCAACTTTTGATTATGAAGTTAATCCTGTCGTTGCTAAAGCATTAGATAAGCTATTGATTTTACATGCTGATCATGAACAAAATTGCTCCGCTTCTACTGTAAGAATTGTTGGTTCATCACACGCAAGTTTGTATGCTTCAGTTTCAGCTGGAATAGCAGCATTATGGGGTCCGTTACATGGTGGAGCAAATCAAGCTGTCATTGAAATGCTAGAAGCAATTAAAAATGCTGGTGGTGATATAGATAAATTTATTAATAGAGCTAAAGATAAAAACGACTCATTTAGATTGATGGGTTTTGGCCATAGAGTTTATAAAAACTTTGATCCAAGAGCTAAAATTATTAAAAAAGCTGCAGATGATGTTTTAAATCAATTAGGTATTAAAGATCCTGTTCTTGATATTGCTATGAAACTTGAGAGTGCTGCCTTAAAAGATGATTACTTTATTGAAAGAGGATTATATCCAAATGTAGATTTTTATTCAGGTATTATATACAGAGCTTTAGGAATCCCTACTGATATGTTTACCGTTATGTTCGCGTTAGGTCGTTTGCCTGGTTGGATTGCTCAATGGAAAGAAATGAGAGAGAATCATGAGCCAATTGGAAGACCAAGACAAATATATACAGGATACAATCTTAGAAAATACATTCCTATTTCAAAAAGATAGTAAACAATCGATATATGAAATATACTTCATTGGAGGATTGTATTAATGATTTAAAAAAAACTGATCAGTTAAAAATCATTACAAAGCAAGTAGATCCAGATTTAGAAATAGCCTCTATTCATCTTGAAGAATATAAAAAATCTGGAAAAGCTTTATTATTTACAAATATCAAAGGAAGCAATTTTCCTGCTGTTTCAAATCTCTTTGGAACTCAAGCAAGGTCTGAGTATATTTTTCGTAAATCTATAAAAAGAGTTAAACATTTAATTGATTTAAAAATCAATCCAGTAAATGCATTTAAAAGTCCTATTAAAAGCTTGGGACATGCTTTTTATGCACTGAATGCTCTTCCAAAAAAAATTTCATTTCCTAATAATTTTAAAGAAATTAGTTTATCAGACATACCACAAATTAGATGCTGGCCTAAAGATGGAGGTGCTTTTATAACATTACCGCAAGTTTATTCTGAAGATATAAATAATCCTGGTATAAGTAATTCTAACATAGGAATGTATAGAATACAGATTAGTGGAAACAAATATATTAAAGATAAGGAGGTTGGTGTTCATTATCAAATTCACAGAGGTATTGGAATTCATCAAAAGAACGCTTTAAAAAAAAATCAACCATTAAAAGTTTCAATTTTCGTTGGAGGTCCACCTGCTCATTCTTTTTCTGCTGTAATGCCTCTGCCAGAAAAAATGTCTGAACTAAATTTTGCTGGAATTCTTGCTGGTAGAAGATTTAGATATTCTATTAAGGAAGATTATGTAATATCAGCTGATGCTGATTTTGTGATTTGCGGTGAAATGAGTTGCGATTTAAAGCCTGAAGGTCCGTTCGGTGATCACCTAGGCTATTATAGCTTAAAACATGATTTTCCTTATTTAAAAATTCATAAGGTATATGCTAAAAATAATTCTATTTGGCCTTTTACAGTTGTAGGTAGACCACCACAAGAAGACTCTCAATTTGGAAAATTGATTCATATTATGACAGGTAATGCTATAGAAAATGAAATACCAGGTCTTAAATGTGTAAATGCCGTTGATGAGGCTGGAGTTCATCCGCTATTATTAGCAATAGGAAGTGAAAGATATACACCATATAATCCTACTAAAAAACCAAAAGAACTTTTAACCATCGCTCATCATATTTTAGGAACAGGTCAACTATCATTAGCTAAATATCTTTTTATAATTGATGAAGAAAATGCACCAGATATTAATGATGTTAAAGCTTTCTTTATTCATTTGTTAGAGAGAGTTGATTGGAACCGAGACTTACATTTTTTGACAAAAACAACAATTGATACGTTAGATTATAGTAGTAAAAAATTAAATGAAGGATCAAAATTAATTGTCGCTGCAGCAGGTGAAAAAAAGTTAGAGTTAGCAAGTGAAATACCAAGTATTAAATTATCCAATGCTTTTAGTAATATTGAGTTAGTATTTGATGGCGTTTTAGCAATTGATGGTAAAGGAAGTTTAAGCGATCTTAAAAATGAACTGGAAAATAATAATTTGAATCAAATTAAGTTAATAGTTTATGTTGATGATGCTAAATATACCTCAAAAGATATAAGTAATTGGCTTTGGATTTGTTTTACAAGATCTAATCCTTCTCATGACATTATAGGCTTACATGAAAAAATTGAAAATAAGCATTATTCTTGTTCTATTCCCATAATTGATGCAAGAACTAAACCACATCATGCCCCAGTTTTAAGCAGGTAGATTTTTATTAAAATGTATAAAAATAATTTGCAAAAAAGTTCCAAAATGAGGTTAATAAAATTGCAATAAATTTAGATGTATAAAATTGTTTTTCCAATTTTTCATGAAATAAATACAAAAATATATTGTTAGTAATTAATCCAACAATTGATATTATAAAGAAGCTAGTGTACTCTTCAAATATTTGAGTTGAATCACTGTCAAATGTCCAGATTCTATTTAAATAATAGTTGGTGCATACTGCAATAACAAATCCTAATGAGTTAGAAATGTACTTGTGTATTTTTAGCTTTTCTTTGGAAATATATGTAATTGTAAAATCTATTATTAATCCAGAAAAGCCAACAATACAAAATTTTATAAATTTAATTATTAACATCCTCTAATGAGATTTTTTTATTAATCGATAAGATTCGTAAACTATTTGATGCTAATGTTAAATTTATTTTTACTTTATTTTTGTATTGTTTATTAATTGGTAATTTATATTTAATTTTTTCATTTTTTAATATTTTATTTTTTTCAGAAATTTCAAAAAAGTAATGTTTATATTCATTATCATTAATTTTTATATGTAGCTTTAATTTTTGTTTACTATCCTTGTAAAACAATCTGGCTTTATTAGTTTTATTTTCTAGTGTAAAATGTAGATAAGTTTTTGAATTTATATTTTTCAGCATAATATCACTAATTTTGAGTCCTGTATATGAATAATATTTTTCTATAAAACTCCCTCTATGTTTTACGTTGTTTTTTGATAACCATTTTACATCATTGCCATAGCTTAACGCAAAAACTTTTTTTCCATCCAAAACGGAATCAGTTTTGTAAAAATCTAATTGACTAAATCTACTATAATAACTTGGTGCAGCTTCTTTCCATTGATTTTTAGCAAAAGAATAAACTGCATGATCATGATATTTGTTTGTAAATAATATTGGGTGACCTTTACTAACAGAGTCTAATTCATTTGCCCAATTTTGCATATCTAAAAAATTAGATTTAAAACTTAGTTTTCTTTCAAAATTATTTCCTAATAATACTATTCTGCTAATTAATATTAAAAATATAGTCGGATATATTAATAATTTTATATAATTTTTGATTTTGGGTTTATTAGATAGTTGTTTGAAAGAAATAATTATTAATGGAATAGTAGATACAGATACCCAATGAGCCTCTATTCTACTTCTAAAGCTGTAAATAAACAGAAACAAATAAAAACCTAGTGCTATGTTTTTCAGTGTTTTTTCAAATATATCCTTAGGCTTAAATGTTATAGCTAAATAAATTATAAAAATTCCAATTAATGGTCCTGCTAAAATTATCTGAGAAAATAAAAATTCAGTTATATTGGTGAATTTAAAGCCTGATGTTCGAGTGTCAATATGATATATAATACTTGGGAAACTATTTTCAAATTGCCAAAAAATATGTGGTGATAGTATAATTAAAGTTAGAAATGTAACTAGCCAAAAACTTTTTTTATATAAAAGGTTAATGTTTGAAAGTATTGTGATAGCTATAATTAAGAAAGCATGATATTTGCTGTAAATCATAAATGCTATTGTAAAAGAAAGAACAATAACATTAACTTTTGATTCGTCAAGAAGATATTTTTTATAAGCAAATAAAAATAGTATAAAAAAAAAGCATAATGAGGCATCAGGTAATGTTAGAAAGCCAGCAATATGTGATGATATAAGAGGGAATGAGATAATAAAAAAGAAGGGGTTAATATTGTTTTTTTTGTTATCGATTAACTTTAAAATACCAATTAACACAATAGTACCCATTAAAATAGAAATTATTCTTATTCCCAATGTGCTATGAGAAATGATATCTCCTAATTTTGTTGTTATACTAACCATTGGTGGATGATCAAAATAACCCCAGCTTAAAATTTTTGAATATATCCAATAATATGCTTCATCATAATGTAGATTTGTAAATGTTGCTTGAAAAACATTAAGTAAAAACCACGCAACTATATACCATTTATATTTTTCAACTACAAGAAAAATTGTATTCATACTACTGTTTAAAAGTTTTTATTTTTTTTTCAATTACTTTTTCTATTTTTTTGAACAATTTTATTTGTTTTTTATTAATTAATGTTATTGCTTCTCCTTTTTTTTGAGCTCTTGCTGTTCTTCCAATTCTGTGAATGTAATCTTCAGGATCAAATGGAACCTCATAATTAATAACTAAATTAACGTTTTTAATATCTATTCCTCTAGATAGTATGTCAGTGGTAACGAGTATATTTATTTTATCATTTTTAAATTTTCTAATTGTCTCTTCTCTTTCAAGTTGTGATAATCCAGAATGCATTTCATTTGATATTAATTTTATTTTTTTAAGTTGCTTATTTATTTCTTTAACATTTTTAATACTTGATACAAAAATTAATATTCTATTATTATTTTTTCTTTTTTTTAAAATATTTGAAATCAAATTAACTTTTTTTTCATCTGCAACCATGTAAGCAGTTTGAGTTATTCCACTCGCTGGTTTGGATATTGATATATTTATTTCTGAAGGTTTTTTTAGAATTTTATTTGCCAATTTCCTGATTTTGTTTGGCATTGTTGCTGAGAAAAGTAGTTTTTGTGAATTTTTTGGAAACTTATTTATGATTTTAATAATGTCATTATAAAAACCCATATCAAGCATTTTATCAGCTTCATCTAAAACTATATGTTTTATAGTTGATATATCAAAATAATTAAATTCTAAATGTGCTAATAGTCTTCCAGGTGTACATATAATTATTTCAGTTCCTTTACAAATTGCTTGTTTTTGTCTTTCATATTCAATTCCAGATCCACCACCATAAATTGCGTAAGATGAATTATTAGTAAAATATGCAAAACCTTCTATTTGATTATCAATTTGTTTTGCTAATTCTCTTGTTGGTGTTATAATGATTGTGTTAACCGAATTTATTTTTTTTCTTTTTAAAAGTTTATCTAGTATTGGTAATACAAAAGCTGCTGTTTTCCCTGTTCCAGTCTGTGCACATGCAATAATATCATCTCCATCAAGTATTTTAGGTATTGCTTTTTGTTGCACAGGTGTAGGGTTTTTAAAGTTCATTAACTCCAATGCCTCATAAATATTTTCTTCAAAATTAAATTCATCGAATTTCATTTTGTAAATATAATAAAAACAAAATCTGATTAATATTTTAAATAAATACAATAATCTTGAATTGATTAATAGATAAATTATAATTTGTGTATTTTTATCATAACAAAAAACAATTGCAATGAATTATTTAACACCTCTTGAAATTTTTTATAAGTGGGAAAAACAAAAGCAAAATGATATTTTTCTTAGTCAACCAATAAATGATAAACTTTATAATTGGACTTGGGGGGAAGTAGGTCAGCAAGTTAGAAAAATGGCTGCTTACATTAAATCACTTAATTTAACGGAAAATAGTAAAATTGGAATTTTATCTAAAAATTGTGCACATTGGATAATGAGTGATTTAGCTATTATGATGAGTGGTCATATCTCAGTACCACTATATCCAAATCTTAACTCTAAAACATTAAAAAATATATTAGAGCATAGTGAAACTAAACTATTATTTGTTGGAAAGTTAGACAATTATGAACAAATGAAAGATGGTGTGAATGAAGATATTAAATGTATTTCTTATCCATTTTACACAGAAGATTATCCAATGTGGGATGATTTAGTTAAAGATATTAGCCCCATTGAAGATTATCTTGTTAGAGACTCAAAAGAGCTAGCAACAATAATATATACATCAGGAACAACTGGAGAACCTAAAGGAGTTATGCATAAATTTTTCAATCTAAGTTTTGCAACTACAAATGCTGTAAAGACATTAAATCTTTCAACTGAAGTGTTTTTTTCATATTTACCAATTTGTCATATTGCTGAAAGACTTCTTGTTGAAATGGGAAGTTTGTATACTGGAGGAAGAGTTTATTTTGCAGAAAGCATTGATACCTTTTCAAATAATTTATCAGAATCATCACCGACTGTTTTTTTAGGAGTTCCAAGAATATGGACAAAGTTTCAACAGGCAATTTTATTAAAATTACCTCAAAATAAATTAGATATATTATTAAAAATCCCAGTTTTATCTACAATAATAAAAAGAAAAATTAAAAAAAGTTTAGGTCTATATAAAGCAACAAATATTTTTACGGGTGCTGCACCCACTCCGGTTTCATTAATTCAATGGTTTTCTAAGTTAGATATTAATATTCAAGAAGCATATGCGATGACTGAAAATACTTGTTACTCACACGTAACTTATAATGATAATATTAAAATTGGTTATGTTGGGAAAGCTTTACCATTATGCGATGTTAAATTATCTGATAAAAAAGAAATATTGATAAAGCATGATGCTTTGATGGATGGATATTATAAAAATCAAGAAGAAACAGATAAAACAATAATTAATGGGTGGTTGCATACTGGTGATGAGGGTGAAATTGATGAAAAAGGGTTCTTAAAGATTACTGGTAGAGTTAAGGACTTGTTTAAAACAAGTAAGGGTAAGTATGTTGCTCCATCACCAATTGAAATGCTGATTTCTGAAAATAAGTATATTGAACAGGTATGTGTTGTTGGAAATGGTTTACCTCAGCCGATCGCATTAGTAAACCTATCTGAAAATGGTAAGAATGAAAATTCACAGGCACTTCTTATGGGTCTTAAATCAAATTTAAGTAAAGTAAATGCTAGATTAGATAAGCATGAAAAGATAAATAATATTGTAGTAATGCAAGAAGATTGGACTGTTGAAAATAAATTATTGACTCCAACTATGAAAATCAAAAGAAATTCTATAGAAAAATTATATTCTAAAAAATATCAACAGTGGTATTCAGATGAAGATATTTTGTTAATGAATTAGTTAAGTCTTAAGTTTCTTTTTTTTTGCTGCTGGAAACAGTATATTATTTAAAATTAATCTATATCCTGCAGAGTTAGGGTGCAAGGATAAGTCTGTTTTTGGATCCCCAACTCGATGTTGGTAGTCTTCAGGGTCATGTCCACCATAGAATGTCCATGTGCCATTTCCAAGTTTACCATGTATATATCTAGATTCATTTGTTGATTTTGTTTCTCCCATTATAATAACATCTTTTTTTATATACTTATTTTTAAAAGAAGTTGTTTGCCCCATAAATCCTTTTATAACTTTTTCATGGTTTTGACACAACATAGTTGGTACTGGATCCCATTTTGCAGAAAAATCAAATAAAGTAAAAAAATCAACTTTTGGTGCTATTCTTCTGCTTCTTGTTGCATCTATTGATGAAAATTCATAAATATTTGGATTTTTAACTAAGGTAAAATTTGTAAACGCCAATGTTTTGTTAAAATCAAGTTTTTCATCCGCGAGTGGATCACTTGGATCATTATCGAACATTTGACTGCAGATATCTGTTTCTGAAGCAGCTAATGCAATGTCATAACTATCTGTTGCAGAACACATTGCAAACAAAAAACCGCCGGACATTATATATTCCTTTATTTTTTTTACAACTGCTAGTTTTTGTTTAGATACTTTTTTAAATCCTAATTTTTTTGCAAGTTTCTCAGATTCTTTTTTCTGTTCTTTATACCATGAAGCATTTTTATACGAAGCATAAAACCTTCCGTATTGCCCTGTAAAATCTTCATGATGTAGATGTAGCCAATCATAAATTGGCAGTAAATTATTTAACACCTCAGTATCATAGATTACATCATATGGTATTTCGGCATATGTTAGTGCTAATGTTACAGCATCATCCCATGGCTGTTTATTTTTTGGAGAATAAATTGCGATTTTTGGAATTTTTTCTAATCTCACAATATCTTGATTTTTTTCCGGAGATCTTATTTCGTTTAAAATTTGATTCGCTTTTATGTCTGCTATAATGTTGTATGTTACTCCTCTGATATTACATTCTTTTTCTGTTAGTGTATTATACTTCATTAAAAAACTGCCTCCCTCATAATTTAAAAGCCAAGATACATATATATCATTAGCAATAGTTTTATATGCGATGCCATATGCTTTGAGATGATTCTTCTGGTCATTGTTCATGGGTATTAATATATAAGAACAACTAGCTTTGTAGAAAGATAATAATAATACAAAAAAAAGTATTTTTTTTATTTTAAAAGGAATCATCATTTTCATCTTTATTCATACTTGAAGAGATGGAAATCATCGAAGAATTTTCGTCACTAACATCTATATCATCCATGTAATCTAAATTACTAAATCTAGCAAATTCAGCTGTAAATTTAAGTCTTATGTTTGCCAAAGAACCATTTCTATGTTTAGCTATCATAATTTCAGCTTGTCCTCTAGAATCATCACCATTATCCCATTCAAAAATTTTATAGTATTCAGGCCTATAAATAAATGTTACAATATCTGCATCTTGCTCTATAGCACCGGATTCTCTTAAATCAGATAACATGGGTCTTTTACTTCCAACACCTGATCTACTTTCTACACCTCTATTAACTTGAGATAGTGCAATGACAGGAATTTTTAATTCTTTTGCTATTCCTTTAAGAGATCTTGAAATTGTAGATATTTCTTGTTCTCTATTTCCAGCATTTCCACCTGCATGCATTAGTTGCAAGTAATCAATAATTAAGATACCAACTTTATGATTTTTAACTAACCTTCTTGCTTTAGCTCGTAGTTCAAAAATAGTCAAAGCAGGAGTATCATCAATAAATATAGGTGCTTCAGAAAGATATTTAATTTTTTCATGAAGTTGGATCATTTCATGATCAGCTAAATCTCCTTTCCTAAGTTTATTTGCACCTAATTGTGCTTCACTTGCGATTAATCTATTTACTAATTGTTCTGATGACATTTCTAATGAAAAAAAACCAACTGGTTTTTTATAATCTATCGCAATGTTTCTTGCCATAGAAAGTGCAAAAGCTGTTTTTCCCATACCAGGTCTTGCTGCAATAATAATTAAGTCAGATGCTTGCCAGCCTGACGTAACTCTATCTAAATTAGAAAAACCTGTAGGTATTCCACTTAGTGTATCTTCTTTATTTCTCAGTATCTCAATGTTTTCTAACGCTCCTTTAATTAAAACACTCATTTTATCATAACTTTTACGTAAAGTTCCTTCTGTTACAGTAAATAGCTTTTCTTCAGCAGTACTCAATAAATCAAAAATATCAACAGATTCGTTGAATGCATCATTAATGATGTTGTTTGAAATACTAATTAATGATCTTTTAATAAATTTTTCAGCAATAATTCTGGCGTGAAACTCAGTATTTGAAGCTGAAGCAATATTATTGGTTAGTTCAGAAATATAGCTAAAACCTCCAATGAAATCTATTTCTCCCATTTTTTTTAACTCTTCAGTTACAGTTAAAATATCAACAGGTTGTGTGTTATTAAATAATTTAACTATTGCTTCAAATATTTTTTGGTGTTCTCTTTTATAAAAATATTCTGGGTGAAGAGAATCAATTGTATCTGATAACGATTCATTATCAATCATTAAAGCACCCAAAACTGCACGTTCTAAGTCAATCGCTTGTGGTTGAAGTTTACCATCTACTTTATTTGTTGATGTTGCTTTTAATACTCTTTTTCCAATTTTTTTTGCCATATTATTCTTTTATAAAACCCATTTTAGAGAATTTTTCCATTCTGTTAAAAATTAATTTTTCTTTTTCTATTTTTTTGAGTTCATTAATTGATGTTAGTATAGTTTTTTTGACTTTTTGAAATGTTTTTTCTGGAAAAGTGTGTGCTCCGCCTAAAGGCTCTTGAATAATTTCATCAACAAGTCCTAAATTACTCATGTCTGTTGCTGTTAATTTTAAAGACTTTGCAGCTGTTTCTTTAAACTCCCAACTTCCCCACAAAATTGTTGAGCAATTTTCAGGAGATATAACTGAGTACCATGAATTATTTAACATCAGTATTTTATCACCAACACCTATTCCAAGTGCACCTCCAGATGCTCCCTCACCAATTATAATAACAATAATGGGAACTTTAATTCTTGTCATCTCCAATATATTTCTTGCAATAGCTTCACCTTGACCTCTTTGCTCCGCTTCTAAACCTGGAAAAGCTCCTGGGGTATCAACAAGACAGATAATTGGTTTGTTAAACTTTTCAGCTAATTTCATTAATCGTAATGCTTTTCTGTAACCGTCTGGTGAGGCCATACCGAAGTTTCTAAATTGTCTTTCTTTAGTATTTCTTCCTTTTTGTTGTCCAATAAACATTACACCATGATCACCCACTATACCCCAACCACCAATCATAGCCTTATCATCTTTTATATTCCTATCTCCATGAAGCTCGACAAATTCACCTTTTGTTAATGCATTAATATAATCTAAAGCGTAAGGTCTTTGAGGGTGTCTAGATACTTGAACCTTTTGCCATGCACTTAGATTGTTATAAATTTCTTCTCTTTTTTTTATTATTTGTTTGTTTAAGTCATCAAGTGTTTTACTAATATCAACTGTATTATCTTCACCTAGCTCTTGGGCTTTTTTGAATTTTTCAATAAGAGCTTCAATCGGTTTTTCGAAATCAAGATATTCCATATTTTTTTTATTAACAAATTTAAATAAAATGATTATTCATTACATATAATTTAATAGATGATTATTTTTGTTGTTGAAAACTATTAAATGATTTCATACCCAAACGCCAAAATAAATATCGGATTAGATATATTAAGCAAAAGAGATGATGGTTATCATAATATCTCCTCAGTATTTTATCCTGTTATGTCACTAACTGACATTCTTGAAATAAAAAAATCAAATGATTTTATTTTTACATCTTCAGGAAAAAAAATTGATAATAATAATATTTGTGTCAAAGCATTTAATTTATTTAAAAAAGAGTTTGACATTTCTAATGTCAAAATACATTTACATAAGCGGATTCCTATTTATTCGGGACTTGGAGGAGGTTCATCTGATGCGTCATTTACATTAAAAATGTTGAATGATTTATTTAATTTAAATTTAACAAACGAACAGTTAAAGTTTTATGCTTTAATGATAGGTGCAGATTGTCCTTTTTTTATAGAAAAT
>Ga0160423_10000740_pt1 | contig 27162 bp, 26 predicted proteins | sample CRUFie14St8metaG_FD_108191 | JGI IMG/M metagenome (GOLD analysis project Ga0160423, IMG submission 108191) | Marine microbial communities from the Costa Rica Dome - CRUD Field 142mm St8 metaG | ecosystem: Environmental > Aquatic > Marine > Oceanic > Photic zone | place: Costa Rica: the Eastern...
GATGGTTTCGCTGGCGGCTGTGGCAGCACGAACGGCGGCTCTGCCATAGGCAGCAGAAAAATAAGCTGCTGACCTTCCGGTGGAGTGGTAACACGGCTCAGGCTCTTTATCGAGCAGCACGACACTGGCGTCTGAAGCCAGCTCAGCTGCGACAGAGGCGCCTGCGATGCCGGCGCCGATTACCGCAAAATCATAATGCTCCCGCATAAAGATCAGGGTGACGCGAAGTCGATGCGGGCGACTCTGACTTCAGAACCGTCACTGATATCTGTCCAAGTGACAAACAAATCATCGCCGATCGCTTCAATGATCGGAAAACCGCTGCGTCTGGAGGCACTCGTTCTATCTACTGTGGTGGCATCAAGCAGCGATCCCTCAGAGCTATAGCGTGAGACTGTTAGCTGCGCTGTCCCTCCCGTCGTATCCAGCCAGCTCACTGCAATATGCCCGTTGGTAAGAATTGCCACGTCAATGCGGCCGATAGTGTCGGGACCTGATACCAGTATGGGTGCCGAAAAATGTTCGCCACTGTTAGTGGACAGGGCGAGTTGTACCTTAGGCGAATCATCCTTGGCCGTAAACCATCCGACGGCCACGAAGTTTCCTTGTGCCGCCACTGAAGGCCCATTCACCGGACAGCCAGCAATTTCCCAATAATCATCGTGAATGGCGACCGGAGGCGTCCAGTCGCCATTGGCGTAGCGCGTGACATAGATATCCCTGATCTCTTCTGCAGAACGATCGCGGTAGACAATAATCGGCCCGGCAGCGGACATGGCCGCACTAGTCTGACAGCAATCACACACCCGAGAGTCCAGTTCCCATTCGCCCAGCGTTTCACCACGGGCGCTGAATATCCCAGCGCGCAGCGTCATTTCTCCGTATCCCGCTTCCGTTTTGGTATTGCGACCGTCGAGCCAAGACATAAGCGTGTTGCCATTACCAACCGGCAGCATTGATACGAAGCCGTGTTCAGCGCTTACGCCATCTTTGTGCGGCGTAATGATGTCGCTCCAGGAATCGGTCTGAGCATCATAGAACCGTGCATCAATATCGTAATCGTAAGTGCCTTCGGAACTCATGCGCAGCCAGTGCGCCGCTTTATTCTCGTCGCTTACAGACAACAACGGAAAATCCGCCCAGTTGATGAACCAGTCTTCACCCTGGCTGACCAGTTGCGGCTCGCTCCAGCCTGTTTCATTCAGGGTCGAGTAATATAAGCTGGCAAAACCTTCTACTTGCGTTACCCAGGAAAGATAGAGCTTACCTGATTCATCACTGACGACACGGGACAAACTGCTATTTCCAGCTGCAGGCGAAGGCAGTAGTTCAACGTCCGCAGCATGTGCAGGGGTGAGTAAAACCCAAGCCGAAAAAACAGCCGCCAACAGTTTTTCGCATAAGCCGGGAACGTCAACGAACTTCGCGTTCTCAGCTTCTGAGAATAGCGGTCTCAAGATCACTTTTTCTTTCACTTCTTTTTCCCTGTCTTCAATCCGGCCTTTTCAACAGACCACGTCCTTGATCTTACTCCAATGCTCAGTAGCCAGACGCCTTAATTTCGGGTGCGAGCGATTGTGTTCTAGGATGCAGTGCTTACAATCACTACCGGTTCGCTAGTCTCTTTCCTCATCAAACAGTGCGCCCTTCATCACCAGTTGCTCTCTGATCTCGGCATCGGTTTGCATGCCGATCAGTTTCGCCACAGCTTCACCGTCAGGAGAAAGCAAATAGGTCGTTGGCAGAACATCAGGTGGTCGCAGACCCAAGCGCACCACTTCCTCATTGGTCAGCACGGGAAACTCGATTTCAAGCTCCGCGGCGATTTCCAGGGTCAGCGCTCTTGGGTCTTCATCAAAGTTCACGCCAACGACAGCGATATCCTGCGCCGCCAACTCCAGGCTTAAGGCATTGAGCATGGGTATTTCGATCCGGCAGGGCGCACACCACTCTGACCAGTAGTTCACCACCCGCCATTTGCCAGCACCTGGCGCCTCGTCAGCAGAGAATGACGGCAGGCTGAAACCGACGACAGCGACAAGCAACACGCGGAGCGCTGTGCGTCTGTTGACTCCTGTCTTCAATGCATTCATGACTCTATTCCCTCGTCAGGCTTGCCGGTGGTATCGGCTATTGCCGACCTCAAGCAGTTTCAAGGAATTCATGGCATCGTTCAAGCCCCATAGACCGCTTCCTCGAATCTCGCTGCAAGGCAAGGGAGAAAGTCTCAGCGGTAGCGCAGAAAAACCAATGCAGAGCGAGCGCCTCTGGACAATTTCCCAGCTTTAAGCGCCGCGTCAGAAGTACAGCCACCGCGCTAGATATCGTCTAGCAGAATTGTCAGCAAGAGCCCGTTTCGTGACCGGATGCGTTCAGTCCCGTTGAACCGCTGCCATTCCAAGAGCAGCTGGCGTGAAGGCGCAAAGGTCCAGTTCAAACCGGCCTTCGCAGAGACTATGATTTTATCTGACAGAAATTGATCCATATTATTCTCGAACTCGCGATCAATATTGGCCTCTACATAGGCCATCACGCCGGGGATACGGCCTAGAGGCCACATTTGCAGATAGCCAGTCCGGATAAAACCCAAGCGCTCATAGTCTCCGAACGGCTCATTGACCGTCATACCAAGGTTGTTTTGCTGCGGTTCGTACTGGTTTGACAGATAATGCAGCCCGGTGCGCCATTGTCCTCGCCCGCCAAAGGCATTGGCGGCTCTGATGATATCGACGTTGGAAAACATCCTGCCATGGTCAATTGGATTGACCATCGGTTGGGGCATGAGGTTGGGCCGATTCATCCCGTTTTCACCCCGCCAGTTCAGAAATTCCGATCTGAAGGAGACCGCCCAGGCATCGGAAATTTTTGCTCCGCCCTCCAGCCTGAACCCGATACCATTACTAATTCTGTAACCATCCACGAATTGCGGCCTGCCAATGTTGTCTTCAGAGATGACACTGAGGCCAAGATATTGCGGGTTTCCAGCGCTGCTGTTGCGCATCGCTATGACACCCAGATCGAGGCGCTTGACGCTGGCTTTAAGTAGATCAGACACCTCGAAATCAACGTGTCTGGCAGTCGTCTGAAGAAAAAAACCCGTATCTCCTGAGTGCCCAATATCCAGTACAGAATTGAACTGACCAATCGCACTTGAAGAAGAATATTTCCTGTCGCCAGCCGGGACGGCAGCAGAAGAGAGCTTCGCAATGCGGTACGTATTGTTTCTCATCAAGAGCGCCCCGAGCGGGGCATCCAGAGCGATACTCCTCCTCAGTCCGGACATGCCGAGAGCGCGGCGCATCATAGGTACGTCCAGAGCATCATTACCTTGCCCCCAAGCAGGCGGTGCAATCAAAAACAGAGAACTGAGTGCACCACCCAAACAAAGCAAGACAATTGCTCTGAGGCAAGTCCTTGCGCAAACTCGTGCCATTAACATTTTTTGTCCCCCAAAACGCTTTCCTCTCGCGAGAAATTGGCGCCGTCTAGTCAGACTCTCTGCCCGAGCCGCGAACCCAATGGCGGATTGCCGCCTGCAAGCGCTAGTCGTTTGAACAATTCAATGAGCAAAGGTGTAGAGTTAGCTGAACCGAGATCTCGCTCGGCACATGCCTTCGCCGGAGTCATTCCGGAATGGACATGAAAGAGCTGAGAGTACCCGGACTGGTTATTAGCCAAAGCCCTACAGCCTGGCCAACTCCGACTAGACGAGGATGGGTGGGCGCAGAATCAGTTCCGCCAGGCTTGACAGAGGATGGGCCAGAGATGAAGCAAGGGCCCGGTTTTTGCTTTCGCTATCGCAAAACTGACTCAGAAGAGCCAGGGTGGTGCAGTGGTTGGTACAAGACAAACATTCTGACTCGCAGTCGGCCTCAGTGTGCGTATCATGCAGCTGAGAGGAACCGTGCTGGTCGTGTGGGTTTTTGTCACTCTGCATGTCATGCGAATGATCGTCTGACGACGAAGCCTGATTGCTGCCTGCAGTCCTGCTGCCGCGCATTGCATGGGATTCGCCTTGCTCGCTCATGCTCACTGACATCCACGCCGCCGCCCCGGAATTGAGTGGCGCCATCAATGACAGCAGTAGCAAATACACGATTGATCTGCTTATCATGATTTTAGTTTTACACCATTGCACGGCAATTACAACGACCACCGTTCCGTAAAGCCGCTCACAAGTCGCTTAATGACACGTTACCAATAAAAGATCGTCTCGTGTGGTGGGGCGTCCCAGCCAAGCCATGCCGGTAGTGGGGACTCCCGTGAATCAATGACGCGCTGCCCGGGGTCTGACTCAGAGCCAACCTTTGGCAAAGGCCGCGGCCCCAAGAAGCCCTGGCAAGGGATGATGGACTAGGACCGTCGGAACCGCCTGCATCAGCTCGCGATGACGTCCTTTGTTTTCGAAGCCCGCCCTGAAAGCGCTGCTACGAAGTAATTTTGGATATCTCTGGACGATTCCGCCGGCAATAAACAGTCCATCGAAAGACCCTGTAGCCATCACAAAATTGCCCGCCGCCTGGCCCAGCAACTCAAAAAAAAGTGCGACCGCCTCCTGAGCGATCTGATCTGTTTCAACCCTCGAAAAGATCGTCGCCGCATCAAGTCGCTCGCTTATAATCTGGCTTCGAGTTGCGAGGAATTGATAGATATTGACCAGACCGCTTCCGGAAACTAGGCGCTCATCCGAGACTCGACCAAACTCATTTGCAAGGCTGGCGAGCAATTCGACCTGCAAGGGGTTTTCGGGGGCAAACCCAACGTGGCCGGCTTCTCCGCTAAACGAAGTCAGCCTGCCATCGCGCTTGATCAGAGTGGCAGCCCCAAAACCGGTTCCAGGACCGACTACCGCCGTCACAAACTCCGTCTGACGCAAATCTGGCAATCCCGCTTTTCCTATGGGAGTCAGATCGACAGGGGCAAGCTCCGCCACTCCCAGAGCCGCTGCTTCAAAATCATTGAGGAGCTTGACTCTCTCACAGTTGAGTGCGGCTCGCAGACTGGCTTCATTAAACAGCCAGCGGTTATTGGTCAGGCTCGCTTTCCCCTCAGCCACAGGCCCGGCAATGGCCAGGCAAGCGGATCTGACCGGCGGTGCAGATACCTCTTTAAGATATTTCTGAACAGCTGACTCAGCTGATACGAAATCGTCGCACAGCAAGACTCGTTCGGACTCATATCCGGCCCCGGTCGGGCGAGCTATCGCGAATCTGGCGTTGGTACCGCCTATATCGCCCAAAAGAACGGTCGATTCAGACATGGCTCAATTGCAATGCGGACTGAGTGCGAGTTTTAATGTCATTGAACCTTTTCGCGGTAAGCAGTTCAACAGGGATGAACCAGCTGCCGCCGTTGCAAACGAGGGCAGCCTTGGCCGTCCTCTTTGATTTGGACTTCACACCGGAAAACTCACGCGCTCCCTGTTGCTAAATTCGGGTGAAACAAAATCAGCCCACGACACCCTCTTCTTCGGCCTGGTAGTTTAGATCAAAATTGCCAAGGGGCAGCTGTCGGATGCGCAGCCCGATGGCGTCGAACACTGCATTGGCAAGGGCCGGTGCGATACCCGGTGTCCCCGGCTCGCCGGCACCACCTATATCATGACCGCTGTTGATCACGTGGGTTTCGATTCGGGGCGCTTCACGCATCCTTACTGAGGGATAATCGTGAAAGTTGCTCTGTACCACCGCACCGTTCTCAACCGTGATCTCGCCGTGGAGCGCTGCAGTCAGACCATAGATAATTCCAGACTCCAGCTGTGCTGCAATGCCGTCAGGCGCAACCGCGAGACCGGGATCAATGACTGCAACCACCCTGTCTACCGAGAGCTGCCCGTCTGTTACCGTCACCTCGACTACCTGGGCGACCAGTGAACCGAAGGATTCTTGCAGCGATATGCCGTGACCACGTCCCGCTCCCAGCGGGCGATTCCAGTCTGCTTCCTCGGCAGCGCGCCTAAGGACCGCAAGATGCCTGGGATTGTCCTGCAGCAAGTCAGCGCGGAACTCATAAGGATCCCTGCCGACCGCAACAGCGGCTTCATCAATAAAGGATTCCGTGAAAAAGCCGTGCTGCGAGTGGTCAACACTGCGCCAGGCTCCGAAAGGAATATGTACCGGACTGCTGACGTAGCCAATATCCTGCGCGGCAACCCGGTAAGGGATCAGCGGAGCCTCAATTGGTTCGTTCTTGTTCGTATAGGTATTTTCCCACGCGACCAGTCGGTCACTACTGTCGAAAGCTGCGCGAAATCTACTCTGTACGGCAGGCCGGTAGAAATCCTGACGAACATCTTCCTCACGGGACCAGATCAACTGGACCGGTCGGCCTACCGAGCGAGACAGCAGCGCCACCTGCATAGCGTAATCCGGCCGGGCCTTTCGCCCGAAGCCGCCACCCATTATATGATTGTGCAAGGTCACCTGTTCCGGATCCATATCCAGTATGGCCGCAACGTCCCGGCGGAATCCCAGCGGATTCTGACAGCCAACCCAAATCTCCGCGCGATCACTTTTCACATCAGCCGTGGCATTCAAAGGTTCCATGCAGGTGTGGGCCAGAAAAGGCACGTGATAATCTGCATCGATCACGCGAGCGGCAGAGGCAAATTCAGCAGAGACCTCACCCGTGACCCGATCACTCTGTCGTTCGGTTCCGCCGGTAATATCCCGCTCGAACTGGGCATAAATGCCATCGCTGTCAACAGATTCAAATCCGGTTTCACTCCAGGTGACCTGCAGCGTTTTGACCGCCTCGTTTGCCGTCCAGTAACTGTCGGCCACAACAGCGACCGCTTCGGTTGATAACGTTTCCCCGAGCATCCCGCCCACGGAAGACTGCGGAATCACAACAACATCAATGACACCTGCCGTGGACCGCGCCGCGCCGTCATCAAGCTCGACGACGCTACCGCCGGGCACCGGCGAGCGAACCACGCTGGCGTAAGCCATGTCGGGAACGCGCACGTCCAGAGCAAATTTTGCTGATCCGTCTACCTTCGCCGGAATGTCCCTGCGCGGGACAAACTTGCCCACGATTTTGTAGTCCGCCGGCTCCTTAAATTGCGGAGTTTGCGAAGGAGACATCCCCGCGACCGATTCGGCGAATGCCGCGTAGGGTTCCCGCCTGTTACTCGCCGCGTGGATGACGTGGCTATCCGCGGTGGTCACTTCCGCAATGGGCACTCCCCATGATTCTGCTGCCGCCTGTTGCAGCATCTCCCGCGTAGCGGCACCGGCGATTCTCATTGCCAGAATTCCTGTCGTGCGCACACTCATACTGCCGCCGGTGATCTGCAGGTTCAGCGTGTCAGCGACGTTCATCATCATGCCGTCGACTGTCGGAATGACCAAATTGGGAAAATCGACATTGGCGAAGAGATATCGTCTTCCGGCAGAATAGCTGGCGTATTCACCGATAGCGGGTGCTTCTTCAACCTGAACCTGTTCCCAGTCAGCGTCCAGCTCCTCCGCCAGCATCTGCCCAAGCGCCGTGTGCACGCCCTGGCCCATTTCTGAATGCGGGATAACTGCCGTGACCACATTGTTGCTGTCTATCTTGATATAAGTGTGTACTAGATCTTCCCCATCCGGACCTAGTTTGGCGGCAAGGGATTTCGCCTGATTGCCGGGCCGCATGGCGATGCCTACGACCAGTCCCCCACCGGCAAGCAGTCCAGATGCGATAAATGCGCGCCTGCTCAGCTTAGACATGATCTACCCCCGCGACACTGTAAAACAACGTTTCATCGGACGCTGAGGCGACACTGGTCGCTTTAATGGCTTCGCGAATTCGTCCGTACATGCCACAGCGGCAGATATTACCGCTCATGGCAGTATCGATGTCCGCATCAGAAGGGTTTGAATTGTCGGCCAGCAGTGCCGTAGCCGTCATCAGCTGTCCTGACTGGCAGTATCCGCACTGAGGCACCTGATGATCAATCCAGGCTTGCTGCAGCGGATGCAACTCCCCTGACTCAGAGCTAAGACCTTCAATGGTGGTCACCTGCCTGCCGTCTACATCAGAAACCCGCGTGACACAGGACCTCATCGCGACACCATCGATGTGGACAGTACAGGCTCCGCACTGCGCGATGCCGCAACCAAACTTCGTGCCGGTGAGAGCTAGTTGCTCTCGCAAGACCCAGAGCAGGGGTTTCGCCGGATCGACGTCGACCGTCTGGCGCTCGCCGTTTACCCAAAAAGTTGTACTCATTTATCCCTCCTTTTACGAGTCAAAGAAGCGGCCCGGGGGCCTGATACCGATATTTTTGTCTGATACTCTTGTTTCATTTTCTGAATATTGCCAAAAACCCTGACAAATTAATCTTTATTTGTCATAATGTTAGTTTCCATAGTATAGAATTTAAACGGGTGACGCACCCACTATTTGTCTTTCTGCCAAGTGACTTTCAGCCTAGCCGATTGATTGCCCGATGAACAAACCACTGGTCGCAACCGAAAAACATCAAGCCAAAAGGGACGCAGTCTACGACGCCGCCTCTGTCGTTTTTGCTCAGTATGGATTTCGCCGAACGACGATGAACGACATCGCGAAATCAGCCGGGATTTCGCGCCCGGCCCTCTATTTGATGTTTGAAAATAAGGAAGATCTTTTTCAGGGTCTGGCCGCCCATCGCCTCGATCAGGCCATCGATAGCGCTTTGTCAGTGCTGCAGGGTGGCGGCGGAATTGCGGATCGGTTTCTTCAGAGTCTGCTGGTTTTTGAACAGATATTTTATGAACCGATTGCTGACTCACCCCATGGCACCGAACTGATGGACATCAGCCTGAGTTTGGCATCCGAGATCCTGACGAAAAAACTTGTCCGCTTTCACGCGGCGCTCACCAAGAGCCTGAGTGAAGCAGAGGCCCGAGGGCAAATCACCTTCGCCCGCACACCGATGAACCCCAGAGCATTCGTTGAACTGTTATTCACCGCACTCAACGGCGTGAAGAAGAGAGCCCTGAACACGGCCGAATTCAGAAAGTTGGTGAGACAGCTTACTGAAATCTTCCTGCTGTCGATCGCTCCTGAGCACTCTGGCTAAATAGTGGCATAAGCCCGCCTACTCAGATCTCATCAAAGCCGACAAAAACGGCTGCTGCGTCTATGGATTTACGCTCAGAAACCACGGCATTCGCGGGAAACTCTCCATCCGGATAGCCCATGGCTACGCAAATCATGATCACCTGATCATCTGGAATCTTCGCATGTTCACGAACCACAGGTGACTGCATGATGCCTTGACTGTTGATGACGCAACCCAGTCCGCGCGACCAGGCCGCATTGACCAAGGCGTTGGTGACTCCCCCGCAATCGAAAGGTGCAATATCACCGCCATGGATTGACCGATCGTAGGTCACGACTACAGATACCGGCGCATCAAACTGCCGGAATCCACGCAGCACCCAGTCCTGTCGCGCTGCCTTATCGTGCCGCTCAATGCCCATGACGTGAAACAGCTGTTTTGCAATGCCAATCTGCCGCTCGCGATGGACACCCTCATAGGCTCCATGGTTTCTGAATTCGCGGGAATCGGGAACACCGGCAAGATTTCGCTCGGTGTTGCCAGCACGGATTCGGTCCAATACCTCGCCTGCCACCACGTAAAAGTTCCACGGCTGGGTGTTCAGCGATGTCGGCGCCCTCATCGCGATCCCAAGGACTTCTTTGATCAATGCCTTGGGCACCGGCTTGGGCAAATAGCCCCGAATGCTGCGCCTGCCCAGTACGACAGTGTCGTATTCCATAAAACTGCTCCATCTATTTTATCCTGCCCCTCGATTCAGGAGTGGCGGCACAAGCCCGGCAAGAACGCCTGCAATATTTTGCACGATAGACTCAGAGCCCCAAGAGCCTTAAATTAGTCGCAGAGGCTCAATCAGTCACAAAGCTTTAATCGATCGCAAAGCATTAGAACAACCCGGCGCCACCCACCGCAACCAGATTTTCCTGCGTACACCTCGGCGTTCCGTGAAACCCGGCACCGCAAATTCTGCCGGTAACCAAGATGACCGGCAGTGCCTGAAATAGTCAGAGGAGGTTACAGGTCAGGAAAGGGGAACAGTTCCACCGGCGGCACAGCCAGATTCACTTCATTGCCCCGGGCCATGACAAAAGTCGGCTGCATCAGTGCAGAAATATCCTCAAGTGGATTACTGCCAACCGCCAGAATATCTGCATCTTTTCCGGCTTCAATCGTGCCGGTCACCTCGGTCAGACTCATCAGGTCAGCGGCGTTGACTGTTGCAGCAATCAAAATTTCTCTGGCAGGCATGCCTGCTTCAGCCATTAACACGGCTTCATAAGCATTGGTGCCGTGATCATTAACACCGGCGTCGGTGCCGTAGGCAATTTTAACGCCGCGCTCATGGGCGATCCGCAATGCATTACGCATGATAGGACCTACTTCGAGAGCCTTCTGCCTGACAGCAGGAATAAAAAATTCAGGCTGCTCGGTAGCAATTCTTTCGACCGTATAACCGGCAATCAAAGTCGGTACTAAATACGCGCCAGTTCGCACAAATAAATCAGCCACCTCTTCGTCAAGATAAGAGCCATGCTCAATCGAATCTACGCCGGCGAGCAAGGCGGCCATCATGCCGATTTTACCGTGCGCATGAGCCGCCACTTTGCGACCCATCGCATGAGCAGCCTGTACCAGCGCGATCTGTTCTTCATCGGTGAACTGCTGTTCAGTACCGGTGGCTGTCAGACTGAGCACTCCGCCGGTCGCAACATATTTAATGTGATCAGCGCCGTACTTCACCTGAGTGCGGACCGCTTTCCGGCACTCCGTCACACCATCGCATACTCCGGTATGAGGATGCGGAAATATGTCGTCGCGAAATCCGCCGCCATCACCATGTCCACCGGTCGGCGTGATTACCTGACCGGCAGCTTTGATGCGTGGCCCCATCACGATGCCCTGATTGATGGCATCACGCAGAGCAAAAATGGCGTTTCTCGTCCCACCGACGTTTCGAATGGTGGTAAACCCGGCACGGAGTGTGCGCATCGCAAACTCGTAGCCCATCAGCGTGCTCAGTTCATCCGTGCGGGTTACACGAATCTCCCGGGAGTTGGGCTCCTGCTGACTTAAAATGTGAGTGTGAGAATCGATCAGCCCGGGCAAGACGAACTGATTACTCAGATCAATCACCTTCGCGTTCGCTGTACCGCTGACTTCGCCGGGTGCGACATAGCCATCCCGCACATCGACAATGATGTTATTTCTGATAATGATGCTCTGTTCGGCCCGCACTTCCTCTCTGGCATCAGCCAGCAAAGAGCCTGCATGGAGAATTTTCCACTGGATGCCCGCCTGGGCGCTGACGAAGGAACAGAAAACTGCCGACAGCAATCCGAATAAGGCTTTATGCACGCGCTACCCCCTTAACACCAACTCGAAAACTAGCGTCTACAGCAGGTCGCGGCCCAGCGTCCCTCGGGGTACCCGATAGCCGGCATCATGCACGTAGTCAGGACCGATGGATGCAATAGTAGGCGTACCGCTTCCCCGCATGGTAATCAGCAACTCACGATTCAGCAGATCCAACACCCGCTCAACACCGGCCTGACCAAACGCGCCAAGACCCCAGCAGTAAGGTCTGCCGACACCTACCGCGGAGGCTCCGAGAGCCAGAGCCTTGTAGATGTCTGTGCCCCGACGAAATCCACTGTCGACGATGATCGGCACCCGGCCATTCACGGCGGCCACGATTTCGGGAAGACATTCGATCGTGCCCCTCTCGGTCTCGGTCGCCCGCCCGCCATGGTTAGATACCCAGATGCCATCAGCACCGTATTGCACAGCGAGGGCCGCATCTGCACCGACCTCGATCCCTTTTATGATCACATTCATGGAGGTGACGTCTTTCATGCGCCCAATGACCTCCCAGGTCAGGGCCGGGTTGTTTAGACCGACACCGCGCATATCCAGCCCGTCGAACATAGGCTTAGCCTGACCTCTATGACAGTCAGAACAGGTTCTGTCATCTTCTCGCATCAGAATCGACTGAGTTTCAGTGTTGCGTCCACCGGGCAGATCAATAGTCAAACACACCGCCGTGCATCCGGCAGCCTCAGCGCGCTGCAGCATTGCAACCGTGTATTCCCAGCGGTCAGTCGGATAGAGCTGGTGCCAGATGGGCGCACCTTTCGCTTCCGCAACAGCCTCCACAGCCGTCGAGGATTGCGTTGACAGCACCATGTGATGGCCTTTTTCGGACGCCGCCCGTGCGGTACCCAATTCAGCCTCAGGATGATAGGCCCCCTGACTGCCTACCGGACAGAGGAAAATGGGCGAACCCGCTTCAGTGCCGAGAATATTGACCCGCGTGTCAGTCTCACCCACATCCACCAGTCGACGGGGTTTGATCTGAAATCGAGTAAACCCGTCCCGATTGGCCCTCAGCGTGTTGTCACTGTCTACGCCTGTATTAAGATAGCCGAGGTGTGCCGGCGGAATGTTTTTGCGCGCGACCGCTTCCATCTCAAACACGTTGATGACCTCTGACGGATCTGTCAGGCGCTCACCGAGAACTTCCTCCGCTTCCTGAGCGAACGCGGAATAGCTGGTCAGTAGCGGGCTGGCGGCAAGAAACTTGAGCAGTTCCCTGCGGTCAACGCGCTTGTTCATTGCGGTCTTGGTGTCAGAATCGGCTTTCATGGACATCAGTCTCTCCCTGTGCTCCCTGTTTATCCCGAAGGAAACTTTTTAGCGTTCACCCAGAAGGGAGAACGCACTGTCGTCTTCCTTCAACCTAGCGGCCCGAACGGCTGTTGTCCAGTGCTGCAAACGCCCCCACATGGCAGAGGTTGTTCACACTCCTCGCTCACCCCCTGTCCTTTTGTAAAACGCATCAACGCCCTCGGGCCGCAGGCCGTGTCGATGCAGCAGCAACGGCGGAAACAGCGATGCACAAAGTGGCGACCTGGCACAATTTTGCCTATAGTAGCGGGAGTTTCCGCGGGCGATTACAAGTCCGCTCGAATTCTGAAGCGTGACGAAGCTCGTCTCACCAGCGAACGCGTGCGCAACTGAAGCCAGGCATACCAAATCTAAGAAGAAGGCAACTGCTATGGAAGCGTTTCTCGGGGAGATACTCGGTACATTTATTCTAGTTCTGGTGGGACACAGCGTGAACGCCAACGTCTCACTCGCCGGAACAGCAGGCAATGAAAGCGGATGGATCGTCATCACCTGGGGCTGGGGAATTGCGGTCTTTATTGCGGTTTTCATGACCGCCGACGTCAGCGGGGGCCATCTCAATCCGGCCGTGACGCTGGGGCTCGCCGCAGCAGGAAATTTTTCATGGGGGCTGGTGCCTGCCTATCTCATTGCTCAGATGATTGGCGCCTTTCTGGGAGCGGTATGCTGCTGGCTCCAGTTCAAGGACCACTTCAATGCCACCGAAGACCCGGCGGCAAAACTAGGTGTTTTCAGTACTGCACCCGCTATCCCGAATACACCGATCAATCTGCTGTGTGAAATTATTGCAACTTTTGTGCTGGTCCTGGGCGTGCTATTCATTGCCGCGCCTGATGTGGGTCTGGGCGCTCTGGATGCCCTACCCGTCGCGCTGCTGGTATTCGGAATCGGACTGGGTATGGGGGGAACAACCGGTTATGCCATCAATCCCGCCAGAGATCTGGGACCTCGGCTGGCCCATGCCATACTCCCTATCGAAGGCAAAGGCCCGAATAACTGGAGCTACGCCTGGGTGCCGGTGCTTGGCCCTCTGACCGGCGGTGTCCTCGCAGCAACTCTGTATCGGCTTCTTCCCTTTTAGGTGCCAGGTGACAGCGATACCGCTCAGCGATTCGGATTTGCCAGATCGGCCTCAGCCGCGATGACTCCGAACGCGCTCCAGCTTGACCCTGACACCAGACGGCGTAACAGATCATCGGCACCCTGCCGGTCCCCGTTGTAATAGAGAAAATTGGCAACCCCATAGGCAACTGCGGCATTGCTTGGATCATTACCGCCCGCAGCCTTCATGTCTTTAAGTGACGCTTCGCCTTTGTAAAGCAGACACAGCTGGTGGTAGCTCATATTTTCGATGATGTCCATCTCGGCGGAGATCTCATCAAGCGCGGCAAGCGCCTCTGCTTCTCTGTCCATCAGACGCAGAATCATGTAGATCCAGTGCCCGGTAGAAACCAGATTGTCGTCGTAGCCACCAAGACTGTACCCGCGACGAAACGCCTTCAGCGCTCGGGGCCAGTCCCGCTTCAGGTAGTAGGCCAGACCCAGGTGGTACCACACGTTACCCTGAGTGGTCGTCAGCGGAATATTCTGCGCATTCGGCAAACCATCAGGCTCATCCGAAACGGGCATTCCATCCATCAATTCCGCCGCCCCCTCCAGGTCGGCAATGGCACGATCGAACTCGCGTATGGAAAGATAACGATGGCCGCGATGCCGGAAAAACCGGGGATCTTCGGGAAACTTTTCGACCCCCTCCGTGAATATCTCAATGGCGCGGCGATAATCCCCTGCGTAGGCGGTTCGGCGGCCATACCAGATAATGTTTTCCGCAATCCCCGGTTCTGCATCGTATTCCGTCCGAGCTTGTGCCAGATTGTTCAGTGTATTGACACTGGGCTCGGGTGAAATCAGGGGCACTCCTGACAGAGACATCGCCTGCACGCCTTCAGGCAATTGTGGCAGCAAAGCGTCGCCGAACGCGAAGGAAGGCAGCGAAAGAAGAACACAAAGCACCGCAACTCGAGCGCGATCCTTTTCCTGCTTTTGATTCTGTGAGCGTTCTGCCACTCCGAGATTATCCATTCAGCCTATCCATCCTTGCTAGTTGAGTTCCGGCTGAGGAATGAATTCCGTGCCATCTTCGTAGGTAATCTTTTGGAGATACATGGTGAAGTCACGCCTTCCCTTACGCCCGGTCGCTGTCACCGTTGATCCGATCTCCAGATGCTCAAGTGTCACACCCTGCCGCTCGAGGGTAGTCCGGGCGCCCGACTCGATGAGCCAGAAAACCTCCTGCCCCTCTGCGTCGACATGCCTGAGAAGAACGGACGCATGGGGATTCACGAATCGCACCCGCTCAATGGTCCCCTCTACGGAGAGGATCTCCTGAGTAAAATTGGCGTTGGTGGAATGATGAGCATCAAGCGTAATGGACAAACATGCACCCAAACCGAGAGCAGCCATCAGAAGGCGTTTAGCTGTCGTGGAAAAATCTTTCATTTTTGCCTCCGTTGACACCCTTAGCTCACTTGCTGTCGGATTTGTTATTCAGTTCCAGAAACCAATCATAATCGGCGTCCGTGCAGGAATAAATTTCTACATCTTCCGCCTCAATCCTGCGAAACGAGTATTCCAGAACGAGGGGCATTTTGAACAGAGATTCGTCGCGGTAGGTATGCGTAATATGCAACTCGCCGTCTCTCACCTCAATCTCCTCAATCGCGACAGTATTCGGTGACTGAGGAATGCCTCGCGACGTTCTGATGTATCCGGGCGCGTGATTGCGCGATTCAATGATCAGCGTGGCGCCCTCATAGAAGGCAAAGGATGAGCCCATCTCCGCGAACAGGTCACCAGAGAGATTGCGGGTGCTCGGAGAATCCGACAGAACAGAGGGGTCTCCTAACGGGATGTGGCGACGCAGATCAAACAACTCATAGCTGATCTCAATGGCATCTACCTGCTCGGTGATCTTGATCCGTGAATTGGGGTTGGCCCAAATTCTTGAAACACTGGCTGGAGTGCAAGACAGACTCGGGTCATCTATGAGCAGATCATAGTCCGAGCGGATCTGTTCACCCAAGGGTGTGAGCTGAATAGCACTTTCTGAGCCCGGGCCATTGAGTAGCCAGACGCCGCTGATAGGCGTCTGTGAGAAGGCAGGGCCAAAGAAAAATGGGCAAATCGAAAAGACAAACGCAACTGTTTTCATGGCGATCCTCGCTCGCGGTACAGAAACCTGCCATTGGCCAGACACGCTCGGACTCTAGCACATCTGCTGACGATAGGGATCAGGAAACCGGACATCATTGATCGGCGTATTACCTGCGAACACGGCCGCTTCCTCATGGGTAGGATTACGATGCCCGTCGACCACAAGAAGAGGATTATAGAATGTTCAGACAAATTTTGCTTGCAACTGCCCTGGGTACCTATCTGACTGTCAGCTCAGCGCAATCCTCACCGGAAAGCCAATGGCAATTCCACATGAGCAGCCAGATGGGCACGGTGGACGCAGTCGTAACACTGAAAGCGGAAGGCGGTGTGTTGACAGGTCAATTCGATCTGGGAGACGGAAGAACCTGGCCCATCGAAGAGGGCACAATCGAAGGGAGCTCCATCAACTTCAAGATCAACCGCGATGGGGCATCGATGACCTATGTCATGGCAGCAACCCTTGAAGGTGATACTGCGGATGGCATTGCATCCGCCTGGGGCAGCAACGTGCCTTGGACCATGACTCGCAACAAATAAGCCTGGCGGCGGACGATAACTCGCCCCCTTGCCGGGAATCTGCTGACAAAATCTCCCCGGCAAATAATCAGGGCGGCAGGTCTCGGTTGCTTCTCGTTAAGAGCTGAGGTTTAAGGTACGCTTCGCCGTTTTCTCACTGTCTTCCAACGAAAAAGTGGCGACGACCTTTGCAGCATCAACTAAAGCCTCTGTCTATCGCGTTTACCGCTGCCGCTCTGGGCATCGCGACCTACTCGGGTATGGATGTTGCCATGAAAGGACTGGCACTGCAGGTCGGCGCCTATAACGCCATGTTCTGGCGCAGCCTGATCACTATCGTTCTGGCTGGAAGTTTGTATTGCTGGCACAAGCCGGTGTGGCCGTCACGATCGGTGCTTAAGTTGCACGTCTGGCGCGGTCTCGTTGTTTCGATCATGGCTTTTCTGTTTTTCTGGGGCTTGAAATATTTGCCGGTAGCGGAAGCAATTGGCTTATCTTTTATCGCTCCTCTGATCGCCCTGTATTTGTCCGCGGTGATCCTGCACGAGCAGATCAATCGACGCGCGATTGTCGCATCAGTCATTGGTCTGGTCGGCGCCGGGGTAGTAATCGGTGGCCGGCTGAGCGGAGGCTATGACGTCGAAATGGGTCAGGGCATTCTTGCGATTCTCTGCTCGGCCGCCCTTTATGCCTATAACCTCATCCTTCAGCGGCTGCAGGCACTGGTAGCCGCGCCCACAGAAATCGGATTTTTCCAGAATCTGACGGTTATTCTTGTTTTCGGCGCACTAGCCCCGATCCTTGCCGTGGTTCCGCCCCTAGCAATTGCCCCGCAGCTGTTCACCGCTTCAATTCTTGGCCTGTTTTCAATGCTGATCATGTCCTGGGCCTATGCAAGGGCGCCGGCAAGTGCCTTACTTCCGGTAGAGTACACGGCATTTGCGTGGGCCGCCCTGCTCGGCTGGGTTTTTTTCTCGGAAGCCCTCACCTTCACGACGCTGCTGGGCACCGCCATGATTGTGACCGGATGTCTGGTTGCTGCCTGGCAAACCGGAGATACCACTGATGCTGTCGAAAATTCGGCACTTTAAGTTTGTCGCTAGTCTGCCGGACCCTGATTCGCCAAGCGCTTCTGAAAGCGGCCAAGCCCCGCAAAGCCGCGGGTGTTACTTTCATGACTGAGCAAGACTTCAGCCTCATCCAGCCAAACAACAGCTTCCCACTGATCTGACGGCGCCAGATGCGCGGCCCGATGACGCTCCCATTCAACTCCGTCGTCAGTGGTCGGCGCAAACCAGATCAGGGATTGCGAGCCGAAATCTTCCCGCCGACTGCTGATGAGCACCAGCTCAGAGGTTTCTGGATGAATGTCTGCAGCTGTGACCAATGACCGCACCGACAGGGATTGGCTAATCTCAACGACATAATCTCCAGGCAATTTGGGCAAGCGATAGAGATCTGAATTTCCATTCCCCCGGTTTTTCGAAAATAACCAGAGCTCATCACCGCGCACCGCCAGTGCCTCTGCATCAAAATTATGGGAAGACATATTGCCCGATTCATACCCCGCATATCTGATCGAAATTAACTCTGCAGCAATGTTCTCTGAATCCAATCGGGGTTTGGGGATGCGATAGATGACCAGGCGATCACGGCTGTTCAGATTATTCCCGGTGTCCGCCACAAAAAAATGAGATTCATCCTGAGCCAGCGACTCCCAATCGACATTGCGCGCATTGCGAATGGGGACTTCCGCCAGAATCTGACCTTGCAGGGACAGAGCAAACAGTACAGCGGTATTGCCGCTGTCGTTTAAAGTCCAGACGACTTCATCCTCAAGGGCCAGCGCGGAGCTTTCCTCCAGTGAATCGGGGAACTCAGTCACGAATGCCACATTCAACTCGCGATCCTCGGCCGGTGAGCAGGAATAAAGAGCCAGACAACAGATAAAACCTAGTAAAGCCTTCCAAAATTTAGCAAATCTGAAAACTGCTTGCATCTGTGATCCCAGTCTCACCGTCGAACTTAGCCGTTGAATCTGATACGTTCCCGCCAGCTGAAATAGGCAATCAGCAGGAAAAACCCTGCGACAATCGAACCATTTGCCAATCCGCCGCCGCGCTCATCAAGCAGACTCCATACCAGCATACCCTGAGCAACCTGCAGCAGATAGATCACAGACCACGGGTACATCCAGCGTTTCATTTTCAGATATCCGTAGCTTGCTGCACCATAAACTAACCAGTGCAGCAGACCACCCAGTTTGGCAAACCAGCCGGTAAAAAGCACACCGAACCAAACCTCTTGGTCTTCGTCCAACGGCTTGATTAAAACATCCCAGGGCACATAGACAAAGGTCATAAATATGCTAAACGCCAGCAGTAGCTGCATCCACCAGGGACGCGCTTTGAGCTGATGTCGTAGAGAAAAATCTGAGTGCATCAGCTCATTCTCTGACATGCCCGCGCCAAGCTCAACAATAGACGAATTTTCACCACGGTACCCCGCTTCGGCGATTGGGATGTTACACTCTGCTGGCGTTCAAATGCCATGATCAGTCCAGCTTAGGGCCAGCGCAATGAACATTCATCAATTAAGCGTCTACGGATTATTCCTATCCTTGCTGGTTATCTGCCCGGGTTCAGTCTGGAGTCAGCAAGAGTGGCGCAATCTAGAGTCAGACTAGCTCTTCGAGGTCATGCCTCAGGCCACCAGTTTTTCCCAAAAGAGCGGCAGTCCGCCGGTTATCAAAGCATTCAGTGACCCTGAACAGGAACAACTGATTGGCCTGGTGTTTGCCACGCCGGATATCCCGCCTGAAGAGATCGGCTTCAGCGGTCCGCTTCATCTCCTAGTCGGTATGGATCTTGAGGGCGTTCTAACTGGAGCTAAAGTGTTGTACTACACCGAGTCCTACCGGAGTTTTCGCGGTAATTTTGTTGAGGATGCGGGCTTCACGCGACAACTGACGAACAAGTCGATTGCGGATGCATTCAGATTAGGGACGGATATAGATACGATCAGCCGGGCGACCATTACAAGCTGGGCACTGACACGGGGGGTGCGCAATGCGGCGAGACGGGTTGCTGAAACCTATCTGGTCAATTCCGAATTCAGCCTAACAGCGAGGAATGAAATCTCTGCGCTGGAAACATTCGCGGAGCTCGATTGGAGAGGCCTGATAGACGCGGGTTTTGTCCGGCAGTTCAGTACCCAACTGGCTGACCGCGCCAAGCTTGATATTGCCGTAGCCTACATGGGGCATGGGAGACTGGGAGACATGCTGATCGGCAGTCGCGCCTATTCGGATCTGGAGCGCACTCTGGGCGAGCAGGCGGTAGAGGGCAACCTGCTCCTGCTGGGTCTGCGCGGCAGCACCGCCCGTCTGCAGCAAAAGCGGCTGGCAGTGATTCAGAATGAGACGCTACTCCGGCCGGATCAGGGCAGTATTCTGTTTGCCGGAACCGGCGAAGACGGCAAGATCGCCGGGCAGGCCAGCCTGGCGGTGGCCATGGTAATGCCCGAGGTAGTCAATCCGCGGGAAGCTTTCAGCCTCGTTTACGGCACTGGAACCGATCTCGACCCGTTTGACAGCTTTGACGAAGTGCGCTACCAGCTTCCGGCAAGCCTGTCCGATTTTCTCTACGGTTCTGACCATGAAGCGGCGGCCGCCACACTGACAGCAGCCAAAGCTGACCCTGACAGCCTGTGGATTTTATTGAGCTCAATTCTTCTGGCAACCCTGCTGCTAGTAGCCGCAGTGCACCTGCGGCGAAAATTAAAGCTAAGCAATTAACGCGCGATTCTTCAATGCACTTGCGAATAGAGTTTGTCGTGTGCCAGGAATATTCAGGTGGGCGAAGGCTTGGTGTTAAACTCTTTAGGTGAGTTTGCTTCTGAGCTCTCCAAAAATTCGAATGCGGCGGCAATGGCATTGCGACGCGAATCAAAGAAATGTTCTCTAGGCACTATCTCCCCCATCAGGTCCGTAAGCATTTGACGGATCTGATCAGTCATCCCTGAAATGAACACCAATTTGTTCGAGATCTTTCCGTCTTCGGCAATAGTTTGTACTGCACGTGCTGCCGACACATCTAAGAAAGGTACCCTCGAAAAATCTAAGACCATCACTTTACTGGGGCCTTTTGACTTCTCTCGTATTTGGTAGCCGAAATCGGCCGCCGCTCCAAAGCTTAGTGGTCCACCGAAATCAAACACGTTGATGCAATCATTCGCATCAGCTATTAATTTTATCTCTTCCTCCGAAAAGTTCGTGGATAACTTTTCATCAGTAATGTCTCGCAACGACTTCAATTGCTCATCAGCGATCTGTTTCACGAAGGCGAGAGAAGCTAGAACCACGCCGGCACCAACAGCTTGAATAAGATCCACAAAGACGGTCATCGTCAGGACTAGCAGCATTAGCGCGAGATCCCAACGTGGGCCACGATGAGCCTTGAGAATATAGGCACGGTCGATTATGTCCCATCCAGTTTTTATAAGAATTCCAGCAAGCACAGTATGGGGGATTTTCTCTGCCAAAGGGGCTAGGACTATTACTATTGCTAGCAAAAAGACGCTGTGGAACATTCCAGAAATCTTAGTAGTACCACCAGTTCGGATGTTGATCATCGTTCTCATGGTGGCACCGGCGCTTGCTATACCTCCAAATAGACCGGCTACCATATTACCGATACCCTGTCCGATTAACTCTCGATTCGAGTTATGCCGAGTACGGGTCATATTGTCTGCCACCAGAGACGTAAGCAAGCTATCGATTGACCCGAGAAGCGCCAGGGTTATAGCTGCTTGAAGAACGACCAGAAATGTTTCCTGATTAAAGCTTGGCATGATGAAACTAGGTAATCCTGTGGGAATGTCACCCAGAATCGGAGCGCCGGACAGGAAAAGACTGGCAAGCGTGCCAATAATCAGAGCCGCTAGGGGCGGAGGCACGATTTTAGCCAGTCTCGCCGGCCATTTGAACGCGATCAAAAGCGTGAGCACTCCCAGAATGAGCGCGGCAATGTTTGGGTCAGCCACAGCACGAGGAATTTCCATAAGTGCACCGATGGTTCCGCTTTCTCTCGGTTCATGGCCAAGCAGAAGAGAGGTCTGAAGCGCAATAATTATGCAGCCGATGCCACTCATGAATCCTGATATCACTGGATAGGGTACCAATCGGATGTATTGGCCAAGCTTAAAAACTCCCAGGGCTACCTGTATAGCACCGGCTAGGACAACCGTTGTAAACACAAGAGAAGGATTGCCGTCCAGCGTCGCATATACGCCCGCAAAGACAACAACCATAGGTCCAGTGGGTCCCGTTACTTGGGAGCCTGTGCCACCAAATAAAGATGCAAAAAAACCAACGAAGATTGCGCCGTATAGACCAGCAATTGGGCCCGCACCTGAAGCCTCGCCGAAAGCCAGAGCTAACGGCAACGCTACAACGCCCGCGGTAAGCCCACCAAAAAGGTCTCCTTTGAGGTCTTTTGTTTTGAAATCTATCATTTAGGTCTTCCTAGCTTGTCTGAACAAACACAAAGTTCTGTAAATCCCCACTCTTGCCATCCGCCCAAGAGCAATTTAGATTTTATGGGGAGTAAGGTAGGGACGAATGGTGTAGAACGATTCTTAACACCCCAGTCTCATCTTTCTTATATCCCCAACTTTTATCCACTTTCGTAACGGATCCATTTTTATCTGTAAAAGTCACCCATCCCATCCACAATGCGATATTTCCGTCGATAAAGCATTCGGAAGTCTCCGACACTACTTCACGCCATCCCTTGATGCCAAAGCCTCCGTCGAGCGGATATTCATCGCTGTGTCCAACAAAATATGCCAAAGCTCCGTCTTTGGTAGGACGAAATGTTTGCGCTCCACTGGCCATCGTCGGTTTAAATAAGACTGGGCCATTACCGTAGCCGTACACGCTATCTATCGCATCACTCGCTAATTTCCTCGCGGCTTCAATACCACGCTCCTCGAAAGCGGTCGAAATCTCGATTAAGGCGTTACCCCAAGACTCGCGTGCTTTCTCAATGTCTGCTTCTGAAATACTCGAATTCATCATGGTCCCTCTATTCGCAAATGCGGTTGTTTTATCTGGAACGAGATTTTATTAACATGCGCTATGAAAGAATATTGATATAAATAGAATTTCGTTATAGATTTTATCTATATATAAAAAACCGCCGTACTCAGTGGTGTCAACTTGAATACACTAGAAAATCTCTCACTGAAGCAGCTGCAGTATTTTGCTGCGGTGGCTGAATATGGCAGCTTCCGACAAGCAGCTTTCCGCCTCAACATCACTCAACCGACGCTCAGCAACCAAGTAGGCGTCATGGAAAAGGCGCTCAATATTCAACTATTCGAACGCACGAGAAAAGGCATCAACACCACTCCTCAAGGCCGCGAACTTCTGCTCAGCGCTCGACGAGTACTTGAGGAAGCGCAGGGATTTACCACTCAGGCCGCGCTACTCTCAGGAGGTGGTATGGGAACTTATAGACTTGGCGTTACCCCAACTCTTGGGCCGTATTTGCTTCCCTACATCCTAAACCCTGTTCACGATCGCTACACCGAGCTGAAACTGTATGTCCGCGAAGACACGCCCAGTGATCTTGAAACTGGCCTAATCAATGGTCAGCACGATCTGATTCTCACGACACTACCAATCATGTCCAAAGAACTTGTCGTTGCGCCCCTATTTCGGGAACCGCTAAAACTAGCACTCGCCAAGGATCATCGCCTGGGGAGCAAGGCTCGAATAAACCGCATGGATCTACTTGGAGAGCCGGTACTAACAATCAGCGAACACCACCTGTTCCATCGCCAAATTACAGAGCTGTGCGAACGATTAGGAGCAGTAGTCCGCAGAGATTACGAGGGGACCAGCCTCGACACCCTCAGACAGATGGTGGTTATGGGCATGGGTATCGCCTTTCTGCCTGCGCTCTACGCCAAGTCCGAAATCCGAGACAAGAAAGAGCTACGAGTCACTGATGTGGAAGGCATCAACGTGGTTCGCAACCATGCGCTGGTCTGGCGCAACACCTCGCCGGTCAGGAACTTCTACAAGCAGCTGGCCGAAGAGATTCGGGATATCATCGAAAGCTCGCTGGGATCAGTTATCCTTCCGGCCAGCCACAGCCGCCTTGTCCAATGAGCGACACAACTATGCAGCAGCCATTGAGAACGAAAACCTTCCTGACATTAGCTCGCCGCCCGCTTATGCTGGGTTGCGTGTCCATATTCCTTCTGAGCTGCGATATTCCATATGTCGCGGAGGGCAGCTGGGATGTCGTATACGAGCTTCCTGGCCGGCAACACTACGGAGTCTGGCACATCAGCGAAGAAACTGGCGTGAATGTGGAAGGAGAGCTCAATCTGCAGGTCGATGAACTCGAACTCGCCGGCAGCCGCATGTCCTGGTCGGCAAACGCAGCTAACCCGCTGGAGCCGGCCGGGTCTGTGCAGCGCCTCAATTTCAATGGCACCGTTAACGGGAGCCGGTTCGCCGGCACCCTGTTTACCCAGTCCGGCAACCTCACCATCACCGGCACCCGGCAATAAATGTGTGAATCACCCTACAGTGGTCTGCGCTACCGCGTTGCTGAGGGCATTGCGCATATTGTGCTGGACCGGCCGCCTCTGAACCTCATTGATGAGGTCCTGACACGCGAATACCACCACGCACTGCAGCTGGCAGGAGCCGATCCTGACTGCAGAGTAGTCATTTTGTCGGGAAGCGGCAGAGGTCTCTCAGGAGGGCTAGACATCGAATTTGTAGAGGCCTTTGAACAAGAGGAAATGGAGAAGTTTCTTCGCCTTTTCTACGTCGACACCCTGGCGATTTGCCGGTCTCTTTCTAAACCGCTGATCACTATGGTGCAGGGCTATGCACGGGAAGGCGCCTGCACTCTCGCTTTTGCCGGAGATCTGATCATCGCCGCGGATGATGCTGATTTTGGCTACCCGGCCGTTCCCAATCTGGCAGGCCCTCCCGGTATGCATGTCTGGTTCTTGCAGCGTCTAATCGGCAGAATGAAAGCGGCAGAACTGATCTATACCGGCGAGCCGATCAGCGCTCTCGAAGCTTCCAGCATGGGTCTTATCACCAAAACCGTGCCGGCCGCTTCTCTGGAAGCAGAGACCCTGAGAATGGCTGCCAAGATTGCTGCGATGTCTCCGCTTGCGATCAAAAGAACCCGCAAGCTGCTTTTCGAAATGGAGGACATGGCGTTCTCAGAGGTGCCAGATGTCGCACTCAAGGCGCTGTCACAAGCCTTTTCCAGCGAAGACAGCAAAGAGGCCCGGCTTGCGTTTCGGGAGAAGCGCACCCCGAACTGGCGCAACAAATAAACGGGACAGTCAGCGAAAACAGCCGACTGGACTTGTGAGGCACCTCAAAGTTCAGGGCAGCCTGAAGACGTAAAGAATATTGCCACCCCGTCGCTGACGGATTTCAGGCGTCATCATCCGGTAGTTAACCCCGCCGCCGGCAGCGATTGCCAGATACTGTACCCCATCAAGCTCATAGGTCATCGGAAATCCCCCCGCGGAGGAGTTCAGAATTTGCTCCCAGAGCACCTCGCCTGAATCCGCGTCAAAGGCGCGAAAACGACGCGCATCGTCGGAGACAAAAACCAGCCCGCCGCCGGTGGTCAGCACTGAACCGGCAACACCAGCACGCTGCCGATAAGTCCACTTTTCTTCACCGGTTGCAACATCAATCGCCGAAAACATACCCACCTGCCCGTCGAAATCTTCCGGCGGCAGTTTTCTCTGGGTCGCGGAACTGTGATAGCCACCAAGCACAGGATTCACCGGATTCAGGTAGTAATCCATGCAGACATTGTTGCTGGGTATGTATAGGGCGTTCGTATTAGGACTGTAGCCAACCGAATTCCAATTTATCCCGCCGGTGGTGGACGGGCAAACAAAGCGCCGCTGGCGGATTTCGGTAATCTCAAGATTCTCATTGGTGATGCCTTTGTGATTTTCGATATCCACCCCAACAATGACGTTCTGATAGCTGGTTTCCTTCGCCCACAAAAACTCGCCAGTGGCGGCATCAAGAGTCCAGACGATGCCGGTTTTTCCGGGAACACCGGTAATCAGCTTTCGACTTTCATTGGAGACGATATTCGGATTCATCCAGTCAACGGAATCCGCATCCGGAATCACCTCTGACTCTACAATGATCCGCTCAAAAGGATGATCCAGATCCCAATTTCCCCCCGGTATGTACTGGAAATACCATTCAATTTCACCGGTATCGGCATTGAGCGCCAGGGTCGAGTTTGTATATAGAACATCTCCACCGCGGGTATCTCGCTGAATTTCACCCCAGGGAATGGGTACGGCAACCCCCACATAAATCATATCCAGCTCAGGATCGTAGCTCGACGGCATCCACGCAGAGCCGCCCCTTCGCTCCTCATTGGGCACATCGCCCCAGGTCTCGCCGCCAGGCTCCCCGATTTTCGGCACCGTGTTTGTTCGCCAGATCTCCTCTCCGGTCTCTGGGTCGTGTGCGGTAATCCAGCAGCCGGTATTGATGTAATAGCAGCCGGACATCCCGACAACCACTTTTCCATCCAGTATCTGCGGACCGCCTGAATAGTGCTGACCAATTGTCCAGTCACCGATCTGCCGTTCCCAGATCACCTCCCCCGTCAGGGCACTCAGCGCCACCAGATAGGCGTCGCCGGTTGCGATGTAAAGCTTGTCGCCATAGAGCGTCGCATTACGATTGGCACAGGACAATGAAGCTGCGTGATCGACCCGCTCACGTCGGTATTCCCAGATGGGCGTTCCATCGCGGGCATCCACTGCCTCAATGAAGTCGCAGGCCTGAGGCAGGAACATGATGCCGTCCCGCACCAGCGGAGTCGTCTCCTGCATGCCCGGCTCCATGGTCCAGGCCCATGCCAGCCGGAGGTCGCCCACTGACTCTTTGTTGATCTGATCAAGCGGGCTATAGCCCCAGTGATTCTGGGTCCGCCGCCACATTAACCAATCGGCAGGGTCGGGATTTTCAATTTCTGCATAAGTGACGGGGTTATAAGTTTCCAGCAGCTGCTGCGAATCCTGCGCGTGCATCGCGAACGGGGCCAGCAGTGCCATCCCTGTGACCAGGGCGGTTCGGGGAAGGTTACGAGGCATGATCAGTTCCTTTTTATTATGCGACAGAGCATAAAGTCTCTGGCTGGGAAGGTCTACGCCTATCGCAAAATGCGCAGTAGGGTGCAACCCCTAAAACAGGAAGCACCGTATCGAGCATGGGCCCGATCTGTGCGATCATCTTCGCAAGAGTGTACGTTTACAGGAGAGATTTCATTGTCTCAGTCACGGGGTAATTATGTAAAACCACGGCTGTTAGCTGTGGTACTGACTTTATGCGGGGTTGGGTTGAGCCTTCAGGGGTGGACACTGGCCTCTCTGGGGGGGTCGCTCTTCTACCTGGGTGCGGGTCTGCTCCTGATCGCAGTTGCCCTGCTGCTGTTTCGGGGCAAACCAGAGGGCGCAAAACTTTACGGCGCTTTCCTAGGTGTGACCTACCTCTGGGCTCTGTTCGAAGTGGGTCTTGACCCCTGGCAACTCATGCCGCGCGTTGGCCTGTTCACTGTTCTGGGCCTGTGGTTCCTGTTACCCAGAGTCAGACGGGGTCTGCTGCAGCGAGAGCCTGATGCCTTACTACA
>Ga0160423_10000741_pt1 | contig 27155 bp, 22 predicted proteins | sample CRUFie14St8metaG_FD_108191 | JGI IMG/M metagenome (GOLD analysis project Ga0160423, IMG submission 108191) | Marine microbial communities from the Costa Rica Dome - CRUD Field 142mm St8 metaG | ecosystem: Environmental > Aquatic > Marine > Oceanic > Photic zone | place: Costa Rica: the Eastern...
CGGCGCGGTTATGATAAGTCCTCCAGACCGTAAACACGAATGGCGTTGTCGCGCATGAATTTCCTGCGCACCTCGGGTTTCAGGCCAAACTCATCTACCTCGTCCACGGTGCGCTTAAAACGCAGCACCGGAAAGTCGGTACCGAAAATGACTTTGTTCTGGCCGTATGAGTTAATGTAGTGCTTGACCGAGTCTGGCCAGTACTTGGGACTGTGCGCGTCGGTCACGATAAAGACGTTCTCGTGCTTCCACGACATGGCAATCATTTCGTCGTGCCAGGGTATCCCCACGTGGGTCCCGAGGAGTTTGAGTTCCGGAAGATCGCAGGCAATGTCGTCCAGATAGATGGGTCGACCTACTGAACGGCAGGGGTGTTCCTTGGCGTAGATCAGCGACTGGCCCACCTGCATCTGCACCGGAATATCCAGCTCGATACATTTCGCATAGAAGGGGTAGTACTTGGCGTTGTTCGGAGGCAGCTCAAACCAGTGTGGGTAAAGGTGCGCGCCGATAAAGCCAAAGTCCTTCACGGCTGTCTCGAGCTGTCGCACGCCACCCATACCCATGTAGGGGTCGAGGCCCAGCATGCCGCGAAAGCGATCGGGATACTGCTCGACGGCGCGGGATACCACCTCTAACGGCATGTGGTAGCAACCTGGTAAGCCCACTCTGCCGGCCTTGGCGGCGACCAGAAAGGCGACATCAATGCCCGCCTCATCCATGCCCTCGATCATGGTCTCAAGGGTAATGCCCGCAGAGTCGTGTTTGCCTTTGACCTTGCCGACGAAAAACTCGTCGGTCCAGCCCGGGCGGTGCGACAGCGCCTCGGGTGTCCAGATATTGCAGACGGCATCAATGACACTGTAGTCCGCCATAATCAGAGTCCCATCCAGCCAATTGCGACACCACACCCTAGCATGGCGGCGCCAGCTGTAGTGTGGCCAAAGCGCGCCAGCGCGGGGATTTTCAGGCGTTCTAGTCCGATCTGGCCCAGTGTGACAGCCGCAAGCATGGTGGCCACAGTGACCACAGCGAAAACACCAGTGACCCAAAAGATGCCCGCGACGCTTTGTGTGGCAGCCGGGAACATCAATAGTGGAATGAGCGGTTCGCAGGGGCCCAGTACGAACACCACGAAGATGGCCCAGGGCGTGAGCGAACCAGTCGGCGGTGCCTCGGCAGGTTTACTGTGGGTGTTACCCGCGTGCAGATGTTTATGGTAGTGGCTGCTGCCGCCGTGGCTGTGCCACCCTGCAGTGGCATGTGGCCGTTGCCGATAGGCGTGTCGCAGCCCCCACACGCAGTAGAGCGAGCCGACAATGCACAGCGCCCAGGCAGCCAGCTCTCCGCGCTGCGATTCGACCCACTCCAGCCGCGTCAGCTCAATGCCGGCGACGATCCCCAGTATCCCCAGCGCGACCGAGCCCACAAGATGGCCCGACCCGCATAGCAGAACCACGCGCAGAGTTCTGGGCAGAGACCAGCCCCGAGCTTTGGCCATGGCAATAAAGGGCACGTAATGGTCCGGGCCCAATAACGTGTGCACGAACGCAATAGACGCGGCCGAGATAATCAGAATAACGAGTTCAGGAGCCATACCACCCTACAGCGACAGCATCAGCCTGCGGCTGACTTTGACTTATTGTTCTGTGTTTATACCAAACTCGGGAGCGAGCCGCCAAGGTTTGTCGTGGCGGTAAGCTTTTATCTGTGACACCAAGCTCATGAACGGCCATCGCAAGCGCTGGGCAGTTGTCATGGCCCTGCTCGCCAATTGGCTGCCAATTGCTGCATAGTGCAGGCAGCTCTGAGCATGACATGAGGTTGTCGAGATCACGCACGCAGCAGAAAGCGAAGACGCGGGAGGCAAATCGATCAGCCTGGGCGTCCGGCTCACCTATGGCTTTGGCGCCGTGGCGTACGGTATCAAGGACAATGGCTTCGCCTATTTCTTGCTGCTCTTTTATGGCACCGTGGTGGGCTTGGAGCCAGCGCTGGCCGGCACCGCGTTACTGATCGCGCTCATCTTCGATGCCTTTAGCGATCCCATCGTCGGTTACTGGTCGGACAATACCCGCTCCCGCTGGGGACGTCGCCATCCTTTCATGTATGCCGCGGCGATCCCCGTGGCGCTGTGTTACTCCCTGCTGTGGCAGCCGCCCGATTGGGATGACGGGGCGTTGTTTCTATATCTCGTTGTATTAGCGATCCTCATTCGCACACTCATCACCTTTTTTGAGACGCCCAGCTCTGCCCTGATGCCTGAGCTCACCGCTGACTATGATGAGCGCACTACGATTCAGGCCTGGCGCTCCTTCTTTGGCTGGGCAGGGGGCGCCGGCATGGCGGTGTTCATGTACGCCTTTCTATTAGTGCCGAGCGAGACCTACCCAGTGGGCGCGCTGAATCGCGATGGTTACGAAACCTACGGGGTGATCTCCGGCGGTGTGATGCTGGTGGCCATCATGGTGTCAGCACTTGGGACGCATCACCGCATCGGCTCATTAACGGCGCCGCCACCCAGAACGCGTGCGGGATTGAAGGCGGTTTTCAAAGAAGTGATCGAGACGCTGTCAGACAGGAGTTTCTTCGCGCTGTTTGTTTCCTCCATTGCCAGTGCCGTGGCCACCGGTCTCACCGCGGCGTTGACTTTTATCATGCTCACCTACTTCTGGGCCTTCTCCTCGCTAGAGGTGTTTTACTGGACACTGCTGGTCGTTATCTCTGCGGTGATGGGGCTATTGATCGCACCCCGGGCATCGAAACGATGGGGCAAGAAAGGTGCGGCGCTGCGGCTTGGCGTGCTGGCGTTCACGGTGCAGCCATTACCGGTGCTCTTCAGGCTAATGGGCTGGATGCCCGATAACGGGGATCCGCTTTTGTTCCCCATCCTCGCTACCGTTAACACGATTGATCTTGGGCTCATCATCGCCATGCAGGCGATTTTCTTCTCGATGCTGGCGGATTTGGCAGAGCATTCAGAGGTGAAAACCGGGCGGCGTAGTGAGGGTGTGCTTTTCTCTGCGCTGACGTTTATTCGCAAAACCACACAGGGCATCGGTGCTTTCGTCGCCGGTCTCATTCTGCAGGCGGTGGCCTTTCCCCAGGGTGCGGCCCCGGCCGACGTGCCGACCAAATCAGTGCTGCAGTTGGGCACCTTGCTGGTCCCCTCCCAATGGTTCTTGTGGGGGGTCATGCTGGTCGCGTTGGCCTATTACCGGCTGGACCGCGCACAGCACCAGTCCAATTTGACTGCCATTCAGTCGCGGGACGGCCGGTCTGTCTAGACATCGCCGCTTATCAGCGCGACGTGAGCCGAATCCGTTTGGGCGACCCTCTGTGTCATGGCATACTGACTGCCAATAGTGGGTGACACTGAGTATGGAGCCAGCATGGCCCTGAATATCGTCCCATCTTCTGATGGTCGTCGGCAGCGCAGTGAACGCAGCCAGACCGCGATCATAGAAGCAGCGCTTGCTCTGATGGATGAAGGGTCGTTGGTGCCCACCGCACAGCAGATTGCCGACCGGGCGGGTGTGGGGATCCGCTCCTTCTTCCGGCACTTCGCCGACATGGATTCGCTCTTTCTTGCCGCCGACGAGATGCTGATTTCGTCTTACGAGGCGCTCTTCGAGGTCGACAATCGAGCAGGCACGTTATCCGAGCGCATTGCGCGGGCAATCGATCTCTACGGTAATGCGTTCGAGACGTTGCGCCCGATTATTCTGTGCACGCAGGCGCAGCTGTGGCGCTCTCCCAAGCTTCGGGAAAACTATGGCTGGCACCAGAAGCGGCTGCGGAAAGAGCTCGAACTCTGGTTGCCCGAGGTGGCGGAGCTGCCCAAAGACCGACGCGAAGCGGTGCATGCGGTCGCTTCTTTCAGCATGTGGAATCGACTGCGCGAGTTCCAAGGGCTTTCGATCAAAACCAGTGCTGACATCGTCACATCGCTGGTGAACGATCTCATCGCTTCGAGCTGAGGCATTCAGGTTGTCCGAGCAGTTTCAGGATCAGGGTGGTGTTGCCACCATGGACCCCAGCCACCTGACCCGCTGGCTGACTTCCCGTTTGATGACACGAATTTCCGGGGCTGCGGCCGTGGCGGCGCGGCACCGGAAGGCCGAACAGGCCCGCGTCAAAGCCGCCGCCCCGCACCGGGTCGACTACTTTCATCAGGTAGATGAGGGCTACAGCTACCTTGCCGCGCAGATGCTGGAGCGATTAACGGCCCGCTACGATATTGAATTGCATTGCCATCTGGTGCGCGGGCAGGAGGGTAAGAACGCCCCGGAGCCTGAGCTCCTTGCGCGGCTCGCGCGCGTCGATTCATACGAGATTGCGCCGGGCTATGGCCTGAGTTTCCCCAATCATCCGGATTCGCCCGCCGCGAGTCTGGTCCAGACGGCCGCGCAGATTCTGGCCGCGCAGTCCCATTCAGATTTTCCTAAAGCGGCTGTGAGTGTGAGTGAGGCATTGTGGCGTGATGACGCCGCCAGGCTGACTGAGTTAGCAGCAGAGCTCGGAACCGAGTCACCTGAAGCAACGACGGCAGCGGTGGAGGCGGGGACGCAAAAGCGTCGCGAGCTCAAGCACTATTCCGGGGCGATGTTTTATTACGGCGGCGAGTGGTACTGGGGTGTCGACCGGCTGTATCACCTCGAGGCGCGGCTAGCTGCCTTGGGGGCAGACACACAGCCCGGCGCGCCGCTGATCGCGCCCCGGCCCGGTGAGGATCTTGCTGGGCGCCGTGATACGGGGCAATTCACGTTAGAGCTGTATGCGTCCTTGCGCAGTCCCTACACGGCAGTGATTTTTGATCGCGCCGTGGCCTTTGCCCACGCCGCGGGCGTGACGTTGAGTCTGCGACCCGTGCTGCCCATGGTGATGCGTGGTGTGCCCGCCACCCGAGAAAAAGGCATGTATATCTTCACAGATGCAGCCCGGGAGGCGCGCGCCGCCGGCGTGCCCTACGGCAATTTCTACGACCCGATTGGCGACCCCGCGCGCCGATGCTATGCGCTGTATCCCTGGGCTGAGTCTCAGGGTAAGGGCGTTGAGCTTTGCTCTAGCTTCCTGCGCCATGCCTTTGTGCTGGGCGTGAACACCAACAATGATCGCGGCTTACGCAAGGTGGTCGAAGCCGCAGGCCTTGACTGGTCGGCAGCCCAGCCACACCGCGAGGATAATAGCTGGGAAGCCCTGCTCGAGGACAACCGCCAGACCATGTATGAGGCTGGGTTGTGGGGTGTGCCGAGTTTCCGGCTGCTGGATCCGGCGGGGGAGCCACTCCTCTCTACCTGGGGTCAAGACCGGCTGTGGCTCGTCGCCCACACCTTGCGCGATGCCCTGGTAGCGCGCGCTTCCTGATTACAGTCACCTCCTCATTGCGCCCAATTGCATCTCCCATCTATTGGCAGTATAAATGCCAATAGATGGCCAACAGCGAGCGGTGGTCACAGTGGCGGGGTGTTATGCGCAAGATTCTGATCTTAGTGGCGGCGGTATTGGCAGTAGGGGCCGGCGGAGCCTATCTGTATCCCAGCGCCGCCATTCTGACGGCGATCAAGGTGCGCACTGCTTTGTCGACGACCCAGATTGGCCCACCCCGCGACATCGCTTGGCAACAAGGCCCTGCTACAGCGAGTAAAGCGCCGGCTGAACGACCCCCCAATATTGTGGTGATCATGGCCGACGACCTCGGCTACAACGATATTTCGACCTTCGGTGGCGGCGTAGCGGACGGACGTTTGCAGACGCCCCATATCGATGCGCTCGCCGCGCAGGGCGCGGTGTTCACCCAGTCCTATTCGGGCGCCTCAACCTGTGCGCCCTCCAGAGCCATGCTGATGACGGGCAGATATCCCAGCCGCACCGGCTTTGCATACACACCAATGCCGCCTTCCATGGGTCGAGCAGTGTCCATTGTCGCTGCGGATATGGATCGAGCATCGCCCGACACTTTGTATGATCCCGAGGTAGCGGCCACTAAGCCGCCGTATGACCTTCAAGGTTTACCCCCCGAGGAAATCACGCTCGCTGAATCATTGCAGGCGAGGGGATATCACACGGTGCACATCGGTAAGTGGCACCTCGGCCGTGATAACGGCATGACACCTCACGAACAGGGTTTTGATGAAAGTTTGTTAATGGCGAGCGGCTTGTATTTGCCCGAGGACCACCCCGACGTGGTGAACGCCCAGCTCGACTTTGATCCGATCGATCAGTTTTTGTGGTCAGCGCTCACTTACGCCAACTCCTACAACAGCGGCACTACCGATTTGTTTGAGCCAAGCGGTTACTTGACCGACTACTGGACCGATGAATCTATCAAGGTCATCAAAGCCAATCGCAACCGCCCGTTTTTCCTGTACCTCGCGCACTGGGGAATCCACACACCGCTACAGGCAACCCGCGCAGACTATGAGGCGGTGGGGGATATTCAGCCCCATCGTTTGCGGGTTTACGCTGCCATGACCCGGGCGCTGGACCGCAGCGTGGGCAGAGTGATGGCGGCGCTGGAACAGGAGGGTTTGGCCGACAATACTATTGTGATATTCACCAGTGACAACGGTGGCGCCGGTTATGTCGGTCTTGCCGATGTCAACGCGCCTTACCGCGGTTGGAAGATCACTTACTTTGAGGGCGGTATTCGTGTGCCGTTGTTTGTGAAATGGCCCGATAGAGTTCCCTCTGGTCAGACCATTGAGCCGCCCGTTGCGCACATTGATGTCATGCCGACGCTGCTGGCCGCAGCCGGGCAAGCACTACCTCAAGATCGCGAGATTGACGGCGAGAACCTGTTGCCGCTGATCACCGAGGGCGCAATGGCCGAGGCTGAGTGGCCGCGGCAGACCCTGTTCTGGTCATCGGGGCACAACCGGATTGTTCGTCACGGTGACTGGAAGCTACAGATTGCCGCACGCCCCGAAACGCAGTGGCTCTTTAATCTCGCCGAGGACCCCACTGAGCAGGTGAATCTGGCTGAGTCGCGCCCTGATAAGGTCTTAGAGTTGATGGCACTGCTCGATGCGCATGCTGCCAAGAGTCGACCCGCGCTCTACGAGCCAGAGCTCGAGGCCCCGGTGTCGATCGATAAACACCTGGCGTTGCCCTTCGAAGAGGGCGATGAATGGGTATCGGTGCCGAACTGATTGTGCAGTGCTTCAACCTAGTGCTTTACGGAGTAAGCGAGAACAGAATTGCCAGCGGGCAAGGCCAGCATGAGATCCGACCTTGTCTTGCTGAGCGTCTCACTCCTTCATACCCGCCTTACATGCCTTTATGGGTCTGAATAATCTCCGTTGAGTTGGCGGGTAGACTGAACGACACCCCGTCGTAGCCCACCGTGTAGTCGGGGAAAATATCTCCCGCGCCATTGAGCCACAGTGCTTCTTGCCCCGGAACTATGATTGGCGGCACCACGTGGTAGTACAGCAGGTGACCTACTCCGGCGTCCCGTGCGGTTTCCGCGGCCTCTCTTGGGCTGGCGTGATAGTCGGGAACATCGAACATGATCTTGGCCAAAATCGGATTACCCACTTCCTTCGCTGTCGCTTCCATCATGCCAACCAGTTCTGGGGAGAGTGCCTCGTGCACCAGCAGATCGACGCCCTCCGCGAAACGCGTGATGTTGTCGGATTGGGCGGTGTCTCCACTAATCAATACACTCCTACCCGCGTACCTGAATAGATAGCCCACGGCAGGTGAGACCGGTTCGTGGTCGACGCGGAGCGCCTCCACCAACAATCCATCGCCCTCGAAAACAGGTGTCAGTTCACCTATGGGTGGCGCCTCGAAGGGGATTGCGGTCAGGCCGGCTGCGGCTGACGGTGCGACTAGGTCTCCGTGATGATCATGGCGATACACAAAATCATGGGCGTACGCTGCATTGAAGCCGGCCACGACTCGCTCCACACCCTCAGGGCCAAACACGGGTAGTGGTGTCGGGTGATCGCCAGTGGCCCACCGGCCTGTAGCGAGCTCCCCAAGGCCATCTATGTGATCTGAATGGAAATGGGTGAGAAATACGCCTTTTACAGCGCCAAGGGGATACCCCAGGCGAGCCAGGTTACGCGAACCGTCGGTGCCTGCATCGATGATAAATAATTGCTGCCCCGCGACAACGGCCACGCAGGGCCCTGACGCTCGCGGGGCTGGCATCGGGCCGCCGGCGCCGCACAGCGCAACATGCAGTCCATCTTCCAGCGCGGCGACTTGATCTGTGCCCATCTGTTTTGACAGACCAGCCGCGAGGAGGCGTTCGGCAATCATGGCCCGCTGGGAGTAGCTCAGACCAAGCAGTACCAGCCCGCAACCCAGAATAACCACCAATTTCTTCATCTCAGGCCCCTTCTTATTAATGTCGACTGACGTCCTACCTCTTAAACAGTCTATACTTATTGGCATTGTTTATGCCAATATTTAGCACGGTCGACGTCATTATCGTCAAATCGATTGCTGGGTGGTAATGATAACCCTCGAAAACCCAGCCCAGATTCAGCCCGAAACGGCGGTATTTGTCGGCCTGCGCCATGCCGCTGGAAGCTTGTGTTTCCTCTTGGCTGTGGCACTATCGGATGAGTAAAAGTAGGGAGAGTGCGCGCAATACCCCATGCACGCACTTTCCCAATAAAAATCAAAGAATCAGAACCTACCCATGGGAGTTCACAAAAATGGTTAAAACCTTTGCAAAAGTCGCCTTGAGTGCGGCAGTGGCAAGTCTGTCCATGACAGCGCTTAGTCAGGAAGTGGAATTTGGATTAGAAGAGGTCGTGGTGACCGCGCGGAAGCGGACTGAAAGTCTGCAGGACGTACCGATCTCGGTGACGGCAATCAGTGGTGAGTTGATTCAGGATGCGTCTATCCGCAGCTTCAGCGAGCTGAGCGCTTATGTGCCGAATTTTTCGGTCAGTGAGAACGCGGTGAATACCATTATCAGCATGCGCGGTATCTCGATTGGCGCTAACCAGTCTTTTGAGCAGTCTGTAGGCATGTTTGTCGATGGCGTTCACTACGGACGCAGCCGTCAGGCCCGATTGGGCTTGTTTGATCTCGAGCAAGTCGAGGTGCTGCGCGGCCCGCAGGGGATTCTCTTTGGTAAAAACACTTTGGCCGGTGCGGTAAACATCCGAACCGCTGCGCCGGTTGTCGGTGAGGGACTATCTGGACGAGTAGCGGCGAGTTTTGAGACCGACAACGGCGAGTATTTCGAGGGTCACATCAGCGGAAGCCTCACCGATAACCTCGCGATGCGCCTTGCCATTATGGATCGCTCTATCGATGGTTATAACGATAACAATGCGCCTAATGCAGCCAACCCCAATATGCCTGCAACCGACGAGACCATTGCCAGAATCGGTGCAGAGTGGGAGCCTAGTGACTCGACCCGAGTCGGATTGCGTTATACCTACTCTGATTTCTTGCGCACAGGCAGTACTGGAACGGTAACCAAATTTGGCCCCACGATTGTCGATGGCATTGGGCCATTGGTGCCTGCATCTAACGCCGCGATGTATGCGGTGATGGGGTTTGCGTTTCCTGGCTTTCAAGAGAGCATCACTGATGCCTATCGAGACGGGCTGACAATTGGTGGCGCGGAAGTCTTTGGTGGGACCTCGGAACGACTTGATGGGACCGACACAGAGAACCATGAGTTTTCACTCAACATAGAGCACGAGTTTGACAACGGTATGACGCTGAACCTCGTGACTGGCGTCTCGCAGTATGAATTTGAGGATGGTATCGATGCCGACTTCTTGCCAGTCGAATTTATTGGCCGTAGCGATAACCAAGAGTATGAGCAGTTCAGCCAAGAGATACGGCTCGCCTCTGACCTTGACGGTCGATTCAGCTGGATAGTGGGCGGTAATTATATTGATTCCAAGCAAGAAATTGATCGCATCGTGTCGGTTGACGGCACCTTTGGGCAGCCCGGCATCACTGCTCTGATCACGGGAGGGTTGCCGAGCATCCTCGCTTACAGCCCGGCGCAGCTTGCGGGTATTGAGCCCGCGCTAGGTCTACCCCCGGGTAGTTTGCCGCCAGGCGTAGAAGGTCTAACCATGTGGAGTCGGGTGGGCCGCCTGTCGCGCTGGCAGCAGGACACGGAGTCCTGGGCGGTCTTCGTGCAGGGTACCTTTAATATCACGGATAACCTGAGCATCACGGCGGGTGTACGCTACACCGAGGAAGAAAAGTCTGCTGACGCGCAAACGTGGCTGAACAGCACTGCACAAGGTCTCGCTACCAAGACGCCAGACCCGCTCGTCGGTCTTCTGACTGCTGGCGATGTGGGAAACTATCTGCAACACAGCCTGCAGGGCGCCTTCTTTGACAGCTATTCACATCACTTCATTGAGGATCGCGACACTGACCAGACTATTCCTGCTGTATCGTTGAATTGGACTCCAAGTGACAATCACCTTCTTTACGCCAGCTACTCAGAGGGCTTTAAGAGCGGTGGCTTCAACGCTGTTGATGACCAGAATCCAGTCTTCGTCGCGGCACCCACCGCTGAGTGCCCCGATCAGGCGTGTCGTACCCAGCCGGGTACCGGTTTCGAGTACGAAGACGAGACTGCTTGGTCCTTCGAGGTGGGTGGTAAGCACACCTTCCTTGACGGACGTATGCGTGTGAACTGGGCTTACTACAACAGTGAGTATGAAGATCAGCAAGTATCAACCTTCGTTGGTCTGGGCTTCGTTGTTACCAACGCGGCAAGTACCGAGATCCAGGGTTTTGAGCTGGATACGGCTTTCCAGGTCACCGAGAAGCTGCGCCTGAACCTTTCGGTCGGCACGGTTGACGGTGAATACGGCAAGTTCGAGGGTGCCGGCTGTACCGCTCAGCAGCAGGCTGAGATGCAGGCACTGGATATTTTGTCCGGTGGTTTGACACCCAGCTCACCCGTTACCTCGGTGACAGTAGATGGGCGAACCTGTGCGCAAAGGTTCCTCGGCAATGGCGTGCCGTCGGGTCAGTCTCAGGATCTCTCGGGCGTGCCAATTGGTTCAGCTGAATGGTCTGGTTCGTTTGGTGCGCAGTTCATGCAACCGGTTGGTTCCATGATGTGGTTCACCGAGCTCGACGTGAACTTCACCGATGACTACTACATGACCGGTGACCTCGACTCCAACGATGTGCAAATGGGGTACGAGCTGATCAACTTGCGTACAGGCCTACGTGGCGACAACTGGATGCTGATGCTCTACGGCAGAAACATCACAGACGAGCTGACCGCCTCTGGTGCTGCAGACGTCCCGTTGGCACGAGGCTCTCACTTCCAGTACCGCGCCCGTGGCGAGGTCTGGGGTATTCAGGCCGCTTGGGAGTTTTAATCACACTAGCTGATGACTCTGGAAAGGGCGGCCTCGGCCGCCCTTTTTTGTTGAATGTAAGAGGCGGTGCCGACTGATGAAAAGACTCGTCAAATACATTCTGATCGTCGTCGCGCTCGGTATGGCGTGGCTTATCTGGCTGGGTTGGTTTTCAGCGCGACCCCCGCTGATGACGGACCCGGTGACGTTGGCTGGGGATGGCGCGGCGCTTAACTATTGCGATTTACCCGTGCTCGATGGCTCCGGTCAGCGGGCCGCTAATATTGCCAAGGGTAATACGCCCGGCTGTGGCTATGACCACTTCCCCTTGCCGATTCTGGCCGCCTGCACGGAGCCACTGCCGCCTGAAGCCGATGACATCCGCGGGCTATGGCGCGGAGTTTCCGGGGGCCACGTAGGGCACGTAGAGCGGGTTGAACAGTGTGGTCGCCGGGTTGTTGTAACCGCGGCGGGGCTGATTCACGACTACGGCCCCAACAGCACTGGCGGGCTCAACACCAACGACACGGAGGGTTCGGTCCTGTTCACCGTGGGCGGCAACGAGCACTGCATGCGCACCTCGGCGAGCATGATCTGGGAAGACAAGATTCTTAACTTTTATGTCTTCGGTTGGGGCCCGAAAGTGGTGCGTCGCTACCGTGAGGGCGACGAGCTGATCTGGGAGTATGCTGACGGCTCGGTGACGCGTATGGAGCGTTTATGCACGCTACCTGAAGAAAATAAAGTACCCAAGCCTCGCGGCCGACGGATCGAATTGTTTTAAAGCGCGCGTGCGCTACCTCAAGCTCATAATGCTATAGGAGATGCCCATGCTCACGGAAATGTGGGTCGACCGATCTGATTATCACCACACTAGAGTAGTACAGAGTGATCTGCCAACGCCCGGTGAGGGCGAGATACTGGTCGCCATCGATAAGTTTGCGATGACGGCGAATAACGTCACCTATGCCGCATCGGGCGATCTCTTTGGATACTGGCAGTTTTATCCTACCGGGGAGGATCTCTGGGGGAAGGTGACGGTATGGGGTATCGGTGAGGTGCTCGCGAGCCACGCTGACGGCATTGCCGTAGGCGAGCGGCTCTATGGATTCTTTCCCATGGCGAGCCATGTGGCGATGAAGCCGGGTGAACTTTCCGAGCGGGGATTTACCGACGCGATGCCCCATCGCAGCGAGCTCCCAAGTCTCTACAACTATTACGCGCGCACGCAGTCGGAACCTGCCCAGCTCCAGGCGCTTGAGGATGAGCGCTGCATTTTTTTCCCCTTGTTTATGACCGGTTACGTGATCGCCGATTTGCTCCTGGATAACGACTGGTTTGGGGTGCAGCAAATCTTAGTTGGCTCTGCTTCCTCCAAGACGGGTTTCAGCACTGCAGCGTTTATTCGCGCTGCGGGCTTCGAGGGCGCCATCGTTGGTTTCACCAGCGATCAGAACGTGGCCTTCTCCGAAGCCCTCGGTTGCTACGACCGCGTCGTGTCCTATAGCGAGGTTGAAAGTGTTGCGAATGAACCGAGCGCATATATTGATATCGCTGGGGATGTTGCGGTGCGATCGCGCCTGCATCACAGCCTCCAGAACAATGCCGCTCACACACTATTGGTGGGGGCGACCCACTGGGATCAGTTTGGCCAGTCAGTGGATGGTGAGCCGCTCCCCGGTAGCGAGCCGCAAGTGTTCTTCGCGCCGGCACAAATTGAAAAGCGGGATGGCGAGTGGGGTCGCGGTGTCATGATGGGCAAGGCTTACGCGGCGAGTATCGAGCTGGTGACCCAGCTGGCCCCAACGCTCCTGATGGAATCCCACAGCGGTGTTGAGGCCTGTGACGCGATCTGGCAGTCGCTGTTGCGCAATCAGGTCTCGGGTCAACGCGGGGTCATGGTGTCGCTGCGGGCCGAGGCCTGAGCCCATCGGTTAAACGCTCCCTGAACCGTTGATCGGTATAGAGAGTATGTAGCTCGACAGCATAAGAGGGTGTTCGCCCCTAATAACAAGAGCCGTGACGCAATGAAGAAACTCATTTTTATTCTGCTGGCTGTGGGTCTGCCCCTCGGCGTCGCCACGCTGGCTAATCCTGCAGGGCTGACTCTGGCGGGTTGGCCTGCGATGACTGCCTTGGCCTTGGGCGCTTTTGGCATCCAGTGGCTGGCCTTTATCCCCGCCCGGCTTTTCGAGACCGAGCGCTTTTATGACCTCACCGGGAGCATTACCTATATCGCTGTCACACTGGCGGCCATCAGCGCAGCCACCGCGCCCTCGGGCGCGCAATGGCTCATCGCGATCATGATCTTCCTTTGGGCCGGGCGACTCGGCAGCTTTTTGTTCCGCCGCATCCACGCGGCGGGTGGCGATCAACGCTTTGATCACATCAAGGTGTCGTCGTCGCGCTTTTTCGTCGCCTGGACGCTGCAGGGCGCATGGGTGGTGATGACGAGCTGTGCCGCGCTGACCGCCATACTGAGCACCGAGCGGACAGCGTTGGGTGCGATCTATGTCATCGGCGCTGTGATGTGGGTGGCTGGCTTTATTATCGAAGTGATGGCAGATCAGCAAAAGTCGCGCTTCAGGGCAGACCCGGCCAACGCCGGTCGATTCATCAACGTTGGCCTTTGGGCGCGCTCCCGCCACCCCAACTACTTTGGCGAAATCCTACTGTGGGCGGGCATTGCGGTGATGGCCATACCCTATCTATCGGGCACCCAGTGGGTGGTGATGCTCTCGCCATTGTTTGTTTACGCCTTACTGACCCGCGTCAGCGGTATTCCAACATTGGTAAGGCGGGGTCAGGAGCTCTGGGGCGATGACCCGGCGTACCAGGCCTATGTCGCCAGTACACCGCGTCTGCTACCGCGCCTCCGCTAGGACTCTTTCAAGCGCGCTCTCAGACTATCGCTCAGTCGATGGTCAGCCCGGCATACTCACCCGCATCGCGCCACTTGGCGAGAAGGTTAAAGAACGGAATGGGGCCGTCGCCGTAGGACACCATCTGCTCAAAGTGCTCTCGCGGCTTGCCTTCATTGTTGTAGTAGCCCGGTGTGCAGGTCTCGTCACCAATAATCCCGCCGCGAACGCCCTTGTCCAGAATCGTCTGTACCCAGCCGGCTTCCGCCTCAGCGCTGGTTTCCACCACTTCTTTTTCGATCGCGAGCGCATGACCCACAATGTGAGCGACGTGGGTCGCGACCTCGTCGAGCATATGGGGGTAGTTCACAGTGAAGCCGCCTTGAATGGTGCTCATCAGGAAGCAGTTGGGGAATCCATGGATATGCATACCGTGTAGCGTGCGAATGCCGTCCGCCCATTTGTCGCTGAGTGACAGGCCGTCGCGGCCGTAAATCTCAAAGCCGCTGACGCGCTGAAAACCGGTGCCGACCTCAAAGCCCGTGGCGTAAACAATGCAGTCCACGGGGTACTCCACGCCAGCCACGACCACTCCGGATTCTGTAATGCGTTCCACACCCTGACCTTCGGTGTCGACCAGCGTGACGTTGTCCCGATTAAAGGTCTGCAGATATTGGTCATGGAAGCAGGGTCTCTTGCAGAACATGCGATACCAAGGCTTGAGCGCTTCCGAGGTGTCGGGGTCTTCAACGAGGGCTTCGATTCTCGCGCGCAGCTCGTTCATTTTTTCGAGGTTCGCGAGATCCATGATGTCAGGCAGGCTGAGCGCCTCACCCTCCTGGCTTTCCAGGTAGAGCTTGATCATTTTGCCAATCAGAGACGTCCACCCATCATCGACCAGATCGACTTCCTGAGGCTGCCCCGAGACCAGCGCGTTGAAGTTATCCATCCGCTCTCGCTGCCAGCCTGGCTCGAGCTCAGCGGCCCAATCGGGGTCGGTGGGACGGTTGTCCCGCACGTCGATACTCGACGGTGTGCGTTGGCAGACGTATAGATGCTCTGCACTGGCAGCAAGATGGGGCACGCACTGCACTGCCGTTGCCCCCGTGCCGATTACGGCGATGCGCTTATCGGCCAGCTTGTCCAAGCCGCCCTCGGCCGTGCCGCCCGTGTAGTCGTAGTCCCAGCGACTGGTATGGAAAGTATGGCCCTTAAAGTCGCGGATTCCTGGAATGCCCGGGAGTTTGGGGCGGTTCAAGGGGCCGCTGGCGAGTGAGACAAAGCGGGCGCGAATGACGTCACCGCGGTCAGTGCTGACAAGCCAGCGCCGCTCGTCTTCGTTCCAGCGCAATTCTTTTACCCCGGTCTGAAACAAGGCGCCGTCATAAAGATCAAAGTGCCTGCCGATGGCACGGCTGTGCTCGAGAATCTCCGGTGCATGGGAGTACTTTTCCTTCGGCATGTAGCCGAGTTCTTCGAGCAGCGGCAGATAGATATAAGACTCCACATCACACTGCGCGCCGGGGTAGCGGTTCCAGTACCAGGTGCCGCCAAAGTCGCCGCCTTTCTCAACAACGCAGATATCTTTGACGCCGGCCTGGCGAAGCCGCGCGCCTGCCAGCAAGCCGCCGAAGCCGCCACCGATGATCAGTGCGTCGACGGCTTTGTCGACGGGGTCCCGCTGAAATCCCGGTTCCACATAAGGATCTTCCACGTAGTGTGCTAAATCCCCGGCGATTTCGACGTACTGGTCGTTGCCGTCCTCGCGGATGCGCTTGTCACGCTCCGCGGCGTAGCGACGCCGAACGACTTCGAGGTCTTTGAGTTGTGGGCGTTGTTGGGTCATAGGGTCAGTGAGCGTGAGAGGAAACTGTCAGTCGCGCCAAGCTATACAACTTGCGGCGAAAAACCAAGAAAGCTAAGCGGAATCGGCGCGGAGCGCCTTCCGCGCGAGGCGGGCATCAAGCAGTGCGGTGATCGCCAGCATGAAGAGTCCCAGTAATAGGCGCAGGTCACCGAGATAAATCCGTGGCTCGATGGGGTAGGCAATGGTTTTATCGAGGCCCGCCAACTTGAAATCGTGCCGCCTGTAAAACTCGGGATTGCCGATAATATCGATAAACGTTCGCCGGCTGCGATACCGCATGATCGCGCCGTCCGACCAAGCTTCGGCACCTTCGATACCCAGCAGATCGAGGCTGTCGGCAACCGACTTGCCCACTACGACAGGGTGATTGGCGCGGGAAAGCAGCGCGGGAATCATGTGTTCCATGTACAGATCGACCAGCGTTTGACCGTCGGCATCGGGCGGTGCGCCCTCCATCTGGGGTGGGTTCTTCGCCAGATCGACGGCATTGAACATCAAAAACTGGCCACCCGTATCATTGCGGAGAAACTCAAGCAGCGCGCCGCGAGCGGAAGGGTCTCCGCCCAGGTCGAGGTTTTCGGTCTTGCTGATATACGCCTGTATTTCGGCCTCAGTCAGTGGGCCACCGAAATCGGTGTACCAGCTGACGAACAGTGCATAGAGCACGATAGAGCCGAGCCACAGTTTGCGTCGTGATGTCATATCGGCAGTCTCCATAGTGAGCGACAACATGTCAGGCACCGATGCCTGTTAAGAGTACTTATCATAGTTGCCCGCAGGCAGTGCCTGTGAGCTTTGCCCGCAATACGCACTCGTGAGGGCCGGCGGTCGAGTTGTTCGTCTCGGCAATCGCCAAAACTGATACACCACAGCGCCATTTTGCTGTCGCTTTGAGCCTGATACGCGTTGCGACGATGGCGTTTTCGCAACACAGAGACGATCTTTTACGAACGCCCAGCGGTTACTTATTGGCACTATCTATGCCAATATATAGATCGTTTCAAGACGCCGCAAGGAGTGCCAACGATGTCTCTCGAACCCGTCCAGCTGGTGGGAGGCACCGGCTCGCCCTACACCCAGAAGATGGTGGCGCTGCTGCGATACCGACGCATCCCTTACGCCATTACCTGGGGCCAGCCCGAGACGCGGTGCGAGGCACTGGGCGTCGAGGCACCCAAACCGACCTTTATGCCCACCTTCTTTTTTGAGGAGGGCGGTGAGCTCACCGCCCACTGTGACTCCACGCCGATTATTCGGCGACTGGAGGCAGACCATGCCGGCCGGTCGGTATTACCTGAAGATCCTGCACTCGCCTTCATCGATTACCTCATTGAGGATTTCTCCGACGAGTGGTGTACCAAATACATGTTTCACTACCGCTGGCATTTTGAAGCGGACGCCGACAATGCCGGCACCAAGTTACCGCTCAGCATGGATGTCTCCATGCCCCAGGAGCAGTTTCAGCAGTTCAAGGACTATGTCTCCCAGCGACAGATTGAGAGACTCTGGGTAGTGGGTTCCAACGAGGAAACGGCGCCGATTATTGATGCCAGTTATCGGCGGTTCCTTGGTGCGATGGACGCACATCTCGCCAACCAACCGTTCATGCTGGGCCGTCGCCCGGGTGCGGGTGACTTTGGCCTGTTCGGGCAGTTGAGTCAGCTGGTGGGCTTTGACCCCACGTCGCGGGAGATTGCCCACGCGGTTGCGCCGCGCACGGTTGGCTGGGTTGATCGCATGCCGGATGGGAGTGGCCTGATGCCCGAGGACACAGATTGGGTTGCCATCGAGGATCAGCCGGCGAGTCTCAGGGGGTTATTAGAGGAGATCGGGCGGGTCTATACGCCGGCGCAACTCGCGAACGCGCAAGCGGTGATGGCGCAGGAGAAAACCTGGGAATGCGATATCGATGGCGCGAGGTGGCACCAGCGGACCTTCCCTTATCAGGCCAAGTGCCTGCAGTGGACCCGCGACCAATACGGGCAGCTGTCGGCGGCTGATCAAACGCGCGTCGACGCGTTAATCGCCGGCACCGGAATTGAGCCCATGTTGGAGGGGGTGAAATGAGCGCCGCACCAATTAAAAATCGGGTCACCGAGATCACAGGGACCGACTATCCGATCATTCAGGCGCCGATGAGCTGGATCGCCAGAGCCCAACTCGCCTCGGCGGTTTGCAACGCCGGTGGCATGGGCATTATCGAGACCGGCTCCGGTGAGCTCGACGCGATCCGCGGTGAGGTCCTGAAAATGCGTGAGCTCACGGACAAGCCCTTTGGCATGAATGTCGCGCTGGCTTTTGTGAAGGGCAGCAACTTCATCGACTTCGTGATCGAGCAGAACCTGCCTTTTGTGACGACGTCATCAGGCAGCCCGGCGGTTTGCACCGAGATCTTCCAGCAGGCGGGCATCAAGGTATTTCATGTCGTGCCCACGCTCGATATGGCGCTCAAGGCGATCGACTGTGGCGTGGATGGCCTGATTGTCGAGGGCGGCGAGGGCGGTGGTTTTAAAAACCCAAGCCCGGTTTCGCTGATGGTGCTCTTACCGCTCATTCGCTCGCGCACTGATATTCCGATTATCGCTGCGGGTGGCATTTGCGACGGCCCCTCGATGGCTGCTGCCTTCGCGATGGGTGCCGAGGGGGTGCAAATGGGTACCCGCATGTTGAGTAGCGCCGAGTCCCCGGTGCATCAGAACTGGAAGCAGGCGGTGGTCGAGGCGAAGGAGACCGATACGGTATTTTTGAATCAGCAATCCCGTCCCGCATTGCGTGCTCTGCGCACCGAGCGTACCGCCGCACTGCAGCCGCTGGGGGCCTTCGACTTCCGCGAGCAGTTGGCCGGTGTGCAAGAGCTGTATTTTGGGGGCGACATGGAAGCGGCGATTCCGCTGTCGGGTCAGGTAGTGGGCCGTATCGATGCGGTACAGCCCGTGGCGGAGGTGATTCAGAGCACCATGACCGGTTTTTATGAGTCGCTGGGTCACTTGCAGGACTATGCCAGCCCGTAATGTCTGATCAAGGCGCCGCACCGCTCGTTCTGCTGGGCTCTAATATCTCCTACTTCACGGGGAAGATGGAGAACTATCTCCGGCTGAAGCAGATCCCCTATCGGCTCGAGAGCATGCAGTTTCCGGCGGTGCGGACGGTGTTGGAGCGGGAGCTCGGGGTGATGCAGATGCCGGCCATCATCTTGCCCGACGGCCGATACATGACCGATTCCACCAAGATGATCGAGTGGTTTGAGGCGCGCCATCCAGAGCACTCGATACTGCCTCCCGATCCTCTGCAGCAGTTCCTCTGCCACCTGCTGGAGGACTGGGCAGATGAGTGGTGGTGGCGACCCGCCATGCATTACCGCTGGCACTACGCCGAGGGCGCGCGCTTTGCGTCGTATCACCTGGCAACAGAAGTCATGGTTAACCACCCGCTCCCGGTCTGGTTTAAGCGGCGCCTGCTGGTGCATCGACAGCGCAGTGGCTACACCACCGGGGATGGCATCACCCGCGCCAACTTTGGAGCGGTCGAAGCCGATGTTGCCTTGCTCTGGCAACAGCTTGAGGCCACGCTCAGCCAACAGCCTTTTCTATTGGGAGCGCGACCGTCCCTCGCCGACGTGGGTTTTGCCGGACCGTTCTTCCGGCATTTTGCCCTGGACCCCGTGCCGCTCGAGTTACTCAGGCAGCAGGCGCCGGCAGTACTGCAATGGGTCACCCGTTTGTGGAACACCTGGCTCGATACCGTTCAGGGCGAGTGGCAGACCGGCGTTCCCTCCGGCGTGACCGCGCTTCTGGAGCATATGGGACGCGGTTATTTGCCCTACCTGTCGGCTAATGTCGCGGCGGTGCGATCTGGGAGTAAACGTTTTACCGTTGAGGTCGATGGCATCCGCTATGAGAGTGCGCGCTATTCGCGATACCGGGTCTGGTGCCTGCAGCAGTTGCGTGACCACTTTGAGGCGCTCCCCGCTGATGCCAAGACTGATGCAGAGGCACTGCTGAAGAGCACTGGCTGCTGGGAGCCTCTGTGGCGTGATCGTGATTTACCGCTGCTCGAGGGGCAGGAGCAGGGACTGCCTTTTCGCGCCGATACGAAAATGGTGGGTGTGCACGACACACTCCTGAGACGAAACAAGAAGTAGCAATAGGAATGCCGTATGGGTTTTGAGATCAGCGATCAGGTTCGGGCATTGAATGCGCAGCTGCAGCATTTTATGGACGAGCATATTTATCCCCGCGAGCGTGAGTGGCACGAGTGGTGCCATGACCCGGAGCACCTCTGGGAAGTACCCGCCTGGTATGACGATATTCGCGACAAGGCCAAGGCTGAAGGGTTGTGGAACCTGTTCCTGCCCGAGGAGTACGCGCCCTGGAGTCCGGGGCTGACCAATGTCGAGATCGCACCGCTCTTTGAGACCATGTCCAAGGTTATGTGGGCCCAGAGCGTATTCAATTGCAACGCCCCGGATCGCGGCAATATGGAAGTGCTCGCCAAGTACGGCACGCCGGAACAGCAGGAGCAGTGGCTGAAGCCGCTGTTGGCGGGCGAGATTCGCAGCGCTTACGCCATGACCGAGCCACAGGTGGCGTCATCGGATGCGACCAATATGGAGCTCGAGATCCGGCGCGATGGCGACGAGTACGTGCTCAATGGCCGCAAGTGGTGGACCACCGGCGCCGTGGGGCCGCGCTGCAAGATCATGCTGGTCATGGGTAAGTCCAACCCTGACAACGACCGGCATCGCCAGCATTCAACCATTCTGGTGCCGCGGGATACCCCGGGTGTGAAATTGGTCAGAACGTTGCGCGCCTTTGACAGCCTGCATTCGCCCGGCGGTGAGGCAGAGCTGCTCTTTGAAGATGTGCGGGTGCCGGTCAGCAATATGATCAAGGGTGAGGGCTGTGGTTTTGAAATAGCGCAGGGGCGCCTTGGCCCCGGCCGCTTCCAGTACGCCATGGGTTTTGTGGGCATGGCCCAGCGCTGTCTGGAGCTCATGTGTGCGCGCGCCCAGGAGCGGGTGGCCTTTGGCGAGCCGCTCATCAAAAAGACCTCTATCCAGCATGAGATCGCGCGCAGCCGCTGTGACATCGAGCAATGCCGGTTGCTGACATTGCAGGCGGCGGAGGTCATGGACCGTGAGGGCCTCGACGGTGCGCGACCCTATATTTCGATGATCAAGATCGTGGCACCGAAGATGGCACAGGAAGTGGCCGATCGCGCTATGCAGATTTTTGGCGGCATGGGCGTCTGTCAGGACACGATGATCCCCGAGGTCTTCACTATCGGTCGGTTCTGCCGCATTGCAGACGGCCCCGACGAGGTCCACATGTCCCAGCTGGGCAAACTGACCGCCCGTGAACTGACGCCCTGATGGAGGCACCTGTCATGACGCGCTTGCTACCCAAACTGTTACTTCTGATTTTGACCGCCACGGTCGCCTTGCCAGGTCACGCCGGAGACGAGTTAGCCGGCTACTGGCAGCACGAGAGCGATCCGGTGTGGATTGAGATGCAGCCCGAAGCCGGTCAGGGGGTCATGGTGCGCAACGACAACCGGCCTGACCGCTTGGGCTTTTTGGTCGTCACTGATCTGGAAGCCAGCGACGATCCCAATGAATGGTCCGCGCAAGTCTTCGCAGCGCGCCTGGGCGAGTACCGCAAAGCGGAGATCACCCTAGCGGCTGATGACCGCATGGTCTTCACCGTGAAGGTCGGGTTTATGCGTCGTTCGGTGGAGTGGCGCCGCGTAACAGAAGTGCCGCCTGCACCCAATGACGAGTAAACTCCTGCCCTGACAACAATAAATATCGAGACGCGTCATGAGTAAACGTTTGGTTTTCGCTGCCAGCCTGCTGGCGCTCAGCACTGCCTGTACCGAAGAAGTCGGCCTGCTCGACGAGGATCGCAACTTTGGCGGGCGCGGGGGCAACTCGCTCGAGCCGGTGATGGATATTCTGGACCGTGCGCCGCCACCCGCGAATCCGCTCCGCAACGCGTATTTCGGCGACCTGCATGTGCACACGGAATACTCCTTTGACGCCTATAACTTTGGCACGACCGCCACCCCCTACGACGCCTACCGCTTTGCTCAGGGCGAGGCAATCGAGCACCCGGCGGGTTATCAAATCCAGATGGCCACACCCCTCGATTTCTATGCGGTCACTGATCACGCCATGTTTCTCGGCCTCGCGCTGGAAGCGGGCGACACCACCACGCCGTTTTCTCAATACGCCGTGTCGCAGCCGCTGCATAATCTGAACGCAGAAGACAACATGGGTGAGCTCAGTTTAGTGACCCGGCTGGCCAACTTTGCCTCATTCATCCCCGATACTTTGGCGGGGATTCTCGCCGGCACTATTTCCGAAGAAATGGCGATCGGAGTCACCCGCCGTGCCTGGGCGGACATCATCAATGCGGCTGAGCAGTACAACGATCCGGGCCGCTTCACTACATTTGTGGCCTACGAGTACACCTCGTCCACCGACGATGTCGGCAATTTGCACCGTAACGTCGTATTTCGCGGCGCCGATAGATTGCCTGCTGTGCCGTTTTCCCGTTTGAACTCTCAAAACCCAGAGGGCCTCTGGGATTGGATGGATACGCTGAGAGACCAGGGCATTGAGAGCCTGGCGATTCCCCACAACTCAAATGGCTCCAACGGGCAGATGTTCAAGCTGGAGGACTGGGCAGGCGACCCGATGGACGACGCCTATGCGGATCAGCGTATTCGCAATGAGCCGATTGTGGAGATCACCCAGGTCAAGGGCACTTCCGATACCCATCCGCTCCTGTCGCCTAACGATGAGTGGGCTGACTTTGAGATCTATAAGTTCCGTGTGGGGACCAGCCTGCATAGCGAAGAGAAGGGCAGTTATGTGCGCGAGGCGCTGCTAAACGGCCTCGCGCTGGAAGCGCAGGGCGTCAAGAACCCCTATCAGTTTGGCTTTGTCGCGGCGAGCGATACTCATGTGGCGGGCACCAGTGACGACGAGGAGACCTATTTCTCCAAGGCGGGCCTGTTGGATGGGCTGCCAGAGCGCCGCGGTTCGGTACCGGTGGATACGACTTATGGCCTGATCGCGCGATTTCTGGCCCCCGACACCCTGACCGAGGTCGAGGGACGCACCTACACCTATGGCGGTGGATTCGAAAGTTGGAGTGCCTCGGGTGTGACCGGTGTCTGGGCCGAGGAGAATACCCGGGACGCCATCTACGATGCATTTCGGCGCAAGGAAACCTTCGCCACTTCGGGCCCGCGCATGCGAGTGAGGTTTTTTGCAGGCCACGATTACGCCCCGGACATTCTGGATTCCGAGGCCATGATCGAAGAGGCCTACGCGGGCGGCGTGGCGATGGGCGGCGAGCTCGCAAACACAGGTGAGGCACCACGGTTTGTGGCCTGGGCCAGTGCAGACCCGCGCGGCACGGCGCTTCAACGACTGCAGATCATCAAGGGCTGGGAAAAGGATGGTGAAACCTATGAGCAGGTCTACGATATTGCCTGCTCTGATGGACTGACTCCTGACCCCGATACCCACCGCTGCGGCGATAACGGTGCCCGGGTCAACATCGCCGACTGCAGTATCACTGATGGCGTCGGTGCCGCCGAATTGAAGACGGTATGGCAGGACCCCGATTACGATCCCGATAGCCGCGCCTTTTATTACGTGCGCGCTCTGGAGAATCCAACCTGTAGGTGGTCGACCTGGGATGCGATCCGCGCCGGCGTAGAGCCGCGGCCTGATCTGCACACCACCCTTCAGGAGCGCGTCTGGAGCTCACCCATCTGGGTGCGTTAAGGGTCAGGTACTCATCCGCTCACTGCTGTTGGTGGATGTTCCTCGCACTGCGTGACCTAAGACGCCAGACTCAACATCGCTCCAGCAACAGTGCGCTGCCGCTACCGGCAGCGCCGCTGGCGGCGACGATACCCTTGCTCAGCTGTTGACGGTGTAATTCATCGATCAACGTGCCGGTCATGATGGCCCCGGTGGCGCCCATCGGATGACCCAGTGCGATCACGCCGCCGTTGACGTTAAGCCGGGAGTCGTCGATGCCGAGCACCTGGCGGGTTTTCACCACGGTTGCCGCGAAGGCCTCGTGGATCTCAAACAAATCGATATCCTGAGCGTGGAGGCTTTGATCCGCCAACAGCGTATCGGTCACCGTCACACAGCCGCTCACCACTTCCAGCGGCTCGCCCGATGCCGTGGTGCTGGCTACAAGGCGTGCTTTGGGCGCAATACCGAGTGACTCACCCAAGGCGGCGTCCCCAAGCAAAACCAGCGCCCCAGCGTCACACATTGCAGGGGAGTTGCCCATGGTGTGGACGTGCTCAATGGCACCCAGCTCACTGAACTTCGCGAGCTGTAATTGGTCGGCGCCCGCCGCACCGAGCTCCGCGAACGCCGCGGGTAGTCTCGCCAGTCGGTCTGCAGTGATATCAGCCCGGATGCACTCATCCTCACTGATCACCCCCTCAGGTGTCTCGATGGGGATGATCGACTGGAACCGCTCCTCTCGCTGAGCTCGCGTGGCGCGTTGCTGGCTCTGCAGTGCCACCGCGTCGCAATCCTCCCGGCTGGCACCAATGCGGGTGGCGATCAGGTCGGCACCGCTGCCCATCAACAACATCTGATGCTGCACGGCATATGCGGGGTCACTGAATACCCGTGCTTTGTCAGACAGCATCGGCACGCGGGACATCATCTCGACGCCACCGGCGACAATAGCCTGAGACTGTCCGGTCGCCACCTTGAGTCCTGCCAGCGCTATGGCGTCGATACTGGACGAGCAAAAGCGATGCACCGTTAAACCCGATACAGACTCGGGCCAGCCAGCAAAAAGCACGGAGGTTTTAGCGATATTGCCAGCTTGCTCACCGTGTTGGGTGACGCAGCCCAGAATGACCTCGGATACGAGTGCGGGGTCCAGCTGGTTACGCTGTGCCAACGCCTGATACAGCGGCTTCAGTAACTCCGGTGGCGTTAGGGGGTGCAGTCCGCCGTTGGCTTTGGCCCGGGTTCGCGCGCTGCGGATGGCATCGTAGATAAAAACATCTTTCACGAACCCACGCCTACGACAAAGCTGGCGCAGGTCGTCGTGCTGCCGCCCACATTGAACGTGATCATGTTCTCAGCATTGGCAATCTGATAATCACCCGCCTGACCGGTGACCTGTCGCGCGCAATCGAGCACCATGCGGACGCCCGTCGCGCCAACGGGATGCCCCAGCCCAATCAGCCCGCCACTGGGGTTGATCGGGAAGTCACCGTCCCGGGTGATGCGGCCTTCTTCTACTGCCTTCCAGCTCTCACCGGCGGCGGTCAGGCCACAGTGATCAATTGCCATGTACTCGGTGATCGTGAAGCAGTCGTGGGTCTCCAGACCATCGAGGTCAGTAATGTCTGTCATCCCCGCTCGCGCCCGTGCGTCGGCCAGTGCCTGCGCCGCATGGGGAAATATCAGGTCGTGATCTTTCGAGGCGGTCAGCTTGGTTTCCAACAAAATGGGTGCGGAGCGATGCCCCCAGCCTTTGATGCGTGGGATATCAGCGAGCGGCAGACCGCGATCCTGACTGTGTGCCCGGGCGAAGCGCTCGCTGGCCAGAATCACGCAGGCTGCGCCGTCGGTGATCTGCCCGCAGTCGAGTTTGCGCACCCGGCCTTCGATAGAGGGGTTGAGCGCGGGGTTGTTGCCAAAGCTACCCTCGGCAAAGGCCCAGTCTCGTGTCTGTGCACGCGGGTTTTGTTTGGCGTTGCCAAAATTAATCTCCGCGATGCGGGTCAGCGGCTCATCAGAAATCCCGTAGCGGTGGTCATACTCTTGGGTAATGCGATCGAACAGGAACGGCCAGGGGAATTCGCAGCTTGTGGCTTCATGTCCCTGCCACGCTGCGGCACCCAGATACTCGGCTCCGGTTCTGCCATCGACATTGCGCATCAGCTCCAGGCCGACCACGCAGGCCACGTCATAGTGCCCGGCCTCAATGTCGCGCATGGCCGCCAGTAGCGCCACTGAGCCTGACGCGCAGGCGGCTTCATGCCGGGCGGTCGGTAAATTGCCCAGCTCCGGGTAGACCTGGCCGAAGAACCCCCCGATCAAGCCCTGACGCGTAAACAGGTCACCCACGAAGTTGCCCACGTGGCCCACCTCAATCTGAGCCGGCTCGATCGCCGCGTGCTGCACGGCGTCTTGCAGCGCTTCCGCAAAGAGGTCGTAGATTTCCAGCTCTTCCCGTGCCCAGTTGCGCGCGAAGTCGGTTTGGCTGCCGCCGAGGATGTAAATAGGCGCATGCATGGTGTTTCTCCCTGTACTGACGCTGATCCTAGGCGCGAGCCGGTACAGTGGCAAGCGCTACCGGCCGGCCGCCTGCGCGTTGCGGCCAGCCATTTTTCCTTGCTAGGCTGTGGCCCCGATAGCCGCACAAGCAAATGGGCGGAGACAACGATGAATCAAGCACTGCACCTGCCGGCTTACCCGGTCACCGATGACTGTATTGGTGGCGTCGCAGACTTTGAGCATACCCAGCCCTGGATTTACGGGCTCGATAACCCGTATCTGCATGGCGTTTATGCGCCGACCACGCTTGAGCTCAGCGAATCTGGCCTGCGGGTGGAGGGCGAGCTGCCTAAAGATCTGTTGGGCACCTATTTTCGCAACGGCCCGAACCCGATCCACCAGCCGGAAAACCGGTACCACCCCTTCGACGGTGACGGCATGGTGCACGCCGTCTCGTTTTGCGAGGGCGAGGCCGCCTACCGCAACCGCTATGTCGATACCGTGGCCCTTGCTGAGGAGCGTCAGGCGGGCCGCTCAATGTCGAACGGCGTCATGGGGCCCTTTGATTTCGATGCCTCACCCTTTGGCATCAAGGACACCTCCAATACGGATCTCTTTTACTACGCCGGCGGCCTGATGACCCTGTGGTACAACGCCGGCCACCCTTATCGCCTGAATCCTCAGACGCTGGAAACCGAGGGTTACTTCGAGCTTGAGGGCAGGCGCCATCGCCGGCTGTCGGCGCACTCCAAAGTGGATTGGACGACGGGGGAGCTCCTGTTCTTCGATTACGGAGATGAGCCACCCTACATGACCTGCGGTGTGGCCGATCC
>Ga0160423_10000742_pt1 | contig 27139 bp, 47 predicted proteins | sample CRUFie14St8metaG_FD_108191 | JGI IMG/M metagenome (GOLD analysis project Ga0160423, IMG submission 108191) | Marine microbial communities from the Costa Rica Dome - CRUD Field 142mm St8 metaG | ecosystem: Environmental > Aquatic > Marine > Oceanic > Photic zone | place: Costa Rica: the Eastern...
AACCTTTTCTTTACGTTGCTGTGGAGTTAGTCCCATAATTTCTCTATTTATATTCTTTGTATTTATCATCTTCTTTCTTGTTGTCCTGGGGTTGGCATCTCTTCAATTTGCATTTGTTCAAACTTAGCCTTGAAGAAACTCATCCTAGCATCACCATTTCTTGCTTTTAGAAAGTGTAATACTAATGTTCTATCATTTTCTATTATATATCTATCAGGTCCATAGTATCTAATCTTCTGCTTTGCTGGCCTGTTAATACCTATTAAAGTATCAGCATGCTGTAGCATTGCATCTGAGCCAAATATATCTGACTCAAGAATATAGTTACCATATTTACCATCTATAGCTCTATCCGGATTATCTATATTCCTATTCAATTGTGATAAGCATATAAACAAACAAGGATAGTCTCTCTTACACTGTGTAAAGAACTCACCTAATTCAAATAACATATCTAATGTGCTATTCTGATATGGTGCTCTCTTAACTAGCATACTATGATCAAGAGTTACAATTGTATTTATTCCTTTATGAGCTGTCATATATCTATCTATCTGTTCACGCATTTGGTTAACAGTCATAGGTGTAGATATAATATCAACTGGATACTTTACTCTTTCTTTAGCATATAAATGACACTGATTTAATGTTTCATTATTTAGCACTGATCCAGCGCTACATAACTCTTTATAAGTTTTACCAGTAATTGAACTAAATTCTCTGATAGCTGATGTTCTACCAACCATCTCAAACTGAAATTCTAAAACTCTAAACTTATCATTAGGGTTTAATATAAATGATTCTCTAATTATTTGATCCTTAATTAGTGTTTTACCTGAGCCAGGTCTACCACCAATTACAGTTAATGTGTTCCATTCTAATCCATCAGTTGTTGCATCATTAAACTTGGGCCAAGGTGTATATATAGATTTCTCCTCTCCGGTAGATCTCTTAAACATATATTTAAGTGCTTCATTGAAGGCTGCATATTGTCCAACCCAAGCATCTGATGTTTTACTCATACTACATTCTCTTTAAAGTGTTCATCTTCTGTGTTAATACCTTCTAGTATCATATCACAGTAGTCAGCTAATGTAGAATGTTTAACTCTATGCTTATCTTGTTTACATATAAAGTATTGACTTGTCTGCATATACAGATAATCAGCATCTCTATACTCATTGACATACATTTTGGTTGCTTTTATTATGTCATCCCATGTATAATCATATGTTTCAAAGAACCATCTAAATGCTTCACCAAGAGCTTTTACATTATTTCTTGCTGGTTTACCACTAGGTAGTTTTTTAGCAGGAAATATTTCTCTATATGCATTTATTTTATCTACATGATTCTTACCCATAAGTTGAATATCAGTCTTCTTTTTAGCTTTTATAAAATAATTATCTAATCTCACCATAAACAACTTTGCCTGTGGTGTTAGTTTATATACGTTATTATCTAAGTTTAAATATCCAAGGTTTACTAACTGATCCTTGTCTTCTTGTTTAGATAATGGCAACGCTACTTTGTTCTTCATCCCAAACAAGATTAGAGTTTGGTTGGGAGTCAATTTTTCTTTTAATATTTTCTGGAATAGTTCCCACATCTTTAATTATCTCTTTTAAAATTTGTTTATATGCACCTATCATTTCTCTATCCTTACAGAAGAAAGCATTCTCTACCTTTCTAACTGCATTAATAATTGATGCATGATTCTTATTAATTGATTTCCCTATGTTTGTTTTCTTATGACCAGATAGATAAGCTATATGAGACATGCTCTGATAATATACCTGAAACTCTCTATATCTTGTTCTAGATGCCATGGACTCTATGTATTTGTATTTAGGGTTATTCTGTACAAATGCATCATAAGCACACTTTTTAAGTGTATCTAGAGATAACATGTATTCATCCTGTTCTGGAGTGAATACATATACCTCTACATTATGCTTATCAAAAAAAGTTTTCTTGAACCTTTTTATGTCCGTATGTTGTTGGTTATTAGACATTTACAATTTAATTTGGGTTAACAAAGATACTAAAAATTACCAGTTGATACAACTTTTTCCCTGGTTTTCTAGTATATTATTTGCTTTATTAAATACATCATTACAATCCCATTCACCACCTCTATAGGCAGCTGATGCTGGGTGTGTACATTTTAATATTTTACAATTGGGTAATAGTGTTTGCCACTCTTCTGCTTTTTTACCCATTAATATAAAAACTGTATCTTTTTTATGCTTGTTTATATTTTCAAATAAGTATTTAGTAAATGGTTTCCATATGTGATAGTGTGATCCTATCTTGTTAATCTCTACAGTAAATGCTGTATTAAGTAACAGCACGCCCTGATTAGCCCAACGTCTTAGATCACATTCTTCTGGTGTATACATAACTCTACCTGTATCAGTATAGTCACCTATTGTTTGCTTTAGTATATATTGTAAAGATTTTTCAGCTTTACCTTTATTACTACAGCTAAAAGCTATTCCGTCAGCAACTCCAAGCTGTGGATAGGGATCTTGACCTACTATCACAACTTTTACATCATCATATGGACACTCATAGAATGCATTAAACACATCTTTAAACTTTGGGGTGAACCTTTTACCTTCATTTACTTTACTAACTAAAGACTGCATTATTAAATCAAACTCTAGTCCATTTATAAAGGGAGACAACATGCGCTCCCAACCACTATCTTGTAACTTATTATTTAGTGAGTCACGTATATTTGTTATATCTATTGCTATATTTTCCATAATTTATTGTATCTTTGATGCTTAAAATTAATATTATGTCTGATAAAAAGAATTTACAAACCTATAAGACCTATGACTTTACAAAAGTCATTACAGGTATCAAAGTATCAACTGTTTATATCCCTGGTATAGAAAAGATCTTAACCAAATGGGTAACTGCAGAAGATAAAATTGAGACTATAGGTGAAACTTTTAAAAAGTTTGTTGAAATTCAAAAAATTGATGAAGAACTTTCTAAACTAAATCTATCTCAAGAAGAACTAGCTGAGAAAGCCAAAGATGGCCCAAAGCTAAATGATTTTGAGATGGATGTATATTGCTTATGGTCTTTGCTACAACAAATGAAGTTCTTAGCTAGAGAGCAAGGTTATGAAAAAGAAACTACTACCAATGCTACTCAAGAAGACATTGCAGAATTAGGCAAAGCTCTTGCAGCGGGTACTAATATTAATGATAAACTTGCTGATCTGTCAAATAAACTTAAAATAGTTAAGTAATGACTAATGAGATAACTCTTTTTCTATGTTTTGCAGTAATATGTTTATTACTTGTTTCATATAGAGATGAGCCACCATCACCTTAGTTGCATACCACTAAAGTCTCCTATTTCCATAGCTGCTTGAATTGCAAGGTTTAGTTCTTCTTTATCACACTTTGCAAATGATTTACAATACTCTTTATTATTCTTCATAAAGCATAATCCTGCTTTTCTTTTTACTTGAAGTTTGATTTCTTCAAAAGTATACCCAAGCTCATTAGCTATTTCACGGATCATTGCGTGTATTCTAGCTAATTGTGGGTTACTACCTTTACCATCCTGTACACCTATGAAAACTTCTACTCTTACACCATCTTCATGCTCTTTGAAAAAGTTATCATACTTAGTCTGGTATGCTTTTATAGGGAAATGTAACTTTCCATCTTTTACTGTGCCTTCTATAAACAGCTGATCTCTCATAGTCCCTCTGCATTATAGATAGAGTCATGATATCTCCATCTTGCACGTTCATCTATTATTGAATCTGATTTTGTATATATATGTATACTATCATTTATGATTTCCCAATGCATAATCCACGGGTTTTTATCTAGATAGCTTTCATATTTATCACAACAATCTTTTGGAACAACCTTATCAGGTGTTTTACAACCATTTAATAAAAATAATATAATTAGTATGAGTCCTGTTATTACTGTACTTATGCCAGCAATTTTTTCTGTAGTTTCTACTCTACTCCTACTCCTACCTTGTCTGTATTTAATATCTTCGTCTGTCATTTTTCTTTTATTATTTCTGTTAATATTGATATAGCCACATCCAGGCTTCTTTGTGAGGTACCCGGATGTGTCTCTACCTTATCTAACAAATTTACAACACTAATCAATTTCTCAATCATTATCTTTTATTTTTAAGATCCCAATCCCAACTATAATCTGGATCATGAGGATCTAATTCAACTGTAGGTGATGCATTCATCCACCTTCCATTTGTAAATATATACTTTTTTCCTTTTATTATTCTAATTTTATCTTTATTCTGACTCATGATATTCTAGTATTTCTCTCTCTACTTCATCTGTATCTATATCATAAAGATGATGCATCAGTGGCCATATGTCTACTTTGATTCTTTTTCCATTTATATCTGACAATACAAGCATTGCTTTATATAATGTAACTGAAGCATCAGATCCTGGATGACCTGGATCTCCATTAGGATAAGACCAAATCATAGGCTCTCCTGGCTCATAGTCATAATGAAATTCTATTATTAGAGTTTCATATTCATAATCCCACGTAGCCATTATGCAAATCTTTTTTGTCCATCTACATACACATATTCAATACCACAAGCCTCACATATTCCTGTATCTTCATTGCGTACTATGACTGGTGTGTCACAATTACCACAACCTTCTTCAGGTACATATATAAACTCTTCACAAGATTGGCGTGCAAGCTCTTGTATATGTGCATCATGATCACCATTGTAATCACGTTCTATCATGTCCATGTATATTTGTTTCATCTTACCCATGGCTCATATCTTTTTGTAGATTTACCATCCCACTTACGGTGATAGTATTCTGGATTCTTAAGTACTCTCATAAAACCATATAGGTTCATCATCTTTAGTAATTTTAGCATAATTAATTTATTTAGTAGTTATTTTTATTTATCTATTTAGCGGGTTATAGTAAGTAACTTTACTCTCATCAAAAGATTTGAGTGCACGATTTACCCATGTAACATCTTGTGTATTTTTGTAACACAGTATATGACATACTGCTGTCTCAGTAGGATTTAATCTTAACAATCTACCAATTCTTTGTGCTGTTTTACGCTCATTACCATATGCATGCATTATAATACCTGATTTTAACTTTGGAATTGTAACACCTTCTGATAATTGTAACACACAAGATAATTGATGAATCCGTCCATCAGAAAATAACTCTAAATTATCTTCTGATTTTGGATTCTTAGAATGATAACTATATTTACATATTCTGTCTGCTTGTGCTTGAGTATTAGCAAAGACAATACATTTAGTGTCAATGTTTTTTAGCATACTCTTTACATAGCTCTCTTTACTTGTATAATCCATTAGAGCTCTCATCCGCATAATTCTAGAAAACTGTATTTGTTTCTGAGTTTGTGCTTCTGCTACTCTACTGTTTATATAGTTATAATCCTTTTGTTCTGTTGTCCACCAGAAACCACCATTTTTATTTTTCTTTTTAAGTGTAGGCAATTTAGATAGTTCTAACTCATGTACTATAATCTTATAGTCATTTAATATCTTTGAGTCAGTTGCAGCATCTACATTAAATAAATACTTCATGGGACAATATTTTTGAACCATTTTACCTTTTTCTGATTGCCTATCTTTTGGCGGTGTACCTGTCATACCAAGGATTCTACCTGAAAAATTACTTAGAAATGAATCATGTGATTCCTTAAGACTATGGCATTCATCTAAATAAAGAAGATCATATGACTTTGGATCTTTTTTCTTTAGTGATATATATGTAGTAAATTCTATGTGTTCTAATAAGACAGTCTTATTCATAAGTTCTAGCTCTTGTACCCATGAATCTTTAACAGACCACTTTGGTATAACAACTAAAGCTTTTATAAACTGATCATAAAAATTACTGAGGTGCTGAATAGCTATACGTGTTTTACCAACACCCATAGATATACCCAGACCACATCTATTATTTTTTATTGCAATTGCTAATGCATCTGCTTGTACTATTTCTCTATTACTCACGTTAGGAGTCTTATTAATTGTTTGCATATGTATATTGAGATGAAACAAATTGCTATCCAGGTAACTATACCTGTATAATTAAATTTTTTTTTCATACTTTTTTTATTAGTTAATAAAGGTGCACCCTACAGGGCTTGAACCTGTGACCTACCGGTTATGAGCCGGTTGCTCTGACCAACTGAGCTAAGAGTGCAAGTAGCCGGAGTGGGACTTGAACCCACACGGGCATACTGCCCAACAGATTTTAAGTCTGTCATGTCTACCAATTCCATCATCCGGCCATATGTGATCCCACTAGGATTTGAACCTAGAACCTACAGCTTAGAAGGCTGTTGCTCTATCCAGTTGAGCTATGGGACCATAAAGTTATGATCTTGAGCCTGAGAATCCTAATTCAAAAGATTCAGCTGGATGTTCTTCTATCCACATGTGACAGTTTCTACAAACTGGTAACCATGTAGATGTTTCTAAGTGGTATACACCACGGCCATGTTTATGATGAACATCTGTAGCGTGCAAAGTACACTTATGTATTTTTGCATGACAGATAGGGTTGTCTTGTAAATACTGCCTACGTTTTTTACTATAGGCAGCATTTATCTTTGACATTTTATTTGAGACTTTTTTGATACTCATTTGGTTTAATTGTAAAAAAGTTTCTAGGTAATAAACCTAAAGACATAAATTTTAAAACTACATCTTCATAGGTTATACCTAAGTCTTTGAATGTAAACGTATTCTTGAAATCATCTAAAGTTTCTTCTGCAGGTATACTTGCAATATACTGTGCTAAAGGACTGTGTTTAAATGTATTGCTAAGATAAGCATTTATTTTCTTATTGCTTATCATTTGCTTCCATCTATTGATTTCTACTTGTCCACGTTTCCATACTCTGGTTATTCTACGTCTTTTATCCCAATGAAGCTTCTTAACTTCTTCAGGTTTATAGACATTGAGACCATGTAGTACACGTTTAAACAAAAAATGTTGATAAGGATTAAGTTTACTGTATTCAAAAGAGTTTATTAGAGATGGTGGATGTAACTGATATTCAGAATACAATCCTAGATATTGGTAACGCTCAATGCGTTTGGATAATTTTAGTTCTCTATCATTTAGTTTAAGTTTTTGGATTTGTTCATGAGATAACATACTGTTTATTTTAGATATTAGTGATTTAATTAATGGTGTGTAAAAAATGAGGGTAGGTAGCTACTTAATTCACTACCTACCGCAGCATTCTTCAGAAAAACTTATTAAAGTTCAAAGGTTTCTTCTTCAAGAACCTCTTCTTTTTCTTCAACTACGTCTTCTACTACTGTATCACTAGTATCTTCTGTCTCAACTTCATTTTCTTTCTCATCAACGTTGATTCCAAAAGCTTCAGCTGTTTTACCAGCCTCAATCTTTACTGCTGTCTCAGATCCATTAGCTTCTCTAATGTCTTGTCCATTAGTGTGAGCTAATAGTACATCTTCTGCATCCACATTTGGTACAAAAAATGTTTTCCTATAAATAGGTTGACCATCTACACAGCATATAATACCTGTATCACCAGCATATTTATAATCTCTATCTGGATCATTTTTGCTAAATGGTTCTAGTTGTTCTCTAATTATAATCTTACCTGATAATGATTCTCCTGCTTTGAAGCCCATTTCTTGTAAGTCTTCTAATTTACCATGGATTAATGTTGATACGTTTGAGCTTTTTACCCAACCGTTAACTCCAAATGTTACTCTTTTCTGACCTAATCTTACATAGCCATACTCTGAATTACTACTTGATTGACGGATAACATTTCCCATGTCATCAGCAATGATGTTTACTTGATTTTGCATTTTTAAAAAATTTAATGGATTAATAAAATAATTGATTGATGATTTAGCAATCATCTGAATGAAAATACGGGTCTTCCAGTTTTTCATATGCTTCTAATTCATCTAAAGCAGGTTCATGTTCTTCAATATGTTCTATTGATACTTTTTCTACTTTAGTATTACTATCAGCAAATGTGTTATAAAAAGGATTAACCACTTCTTTAGTATACGCTGAACTAAGGCCATTAAGATCATTATACTCATCATCTGTTAATGCTAAGTATTGCTCTACTGAACACTCAATTATTCTGCCGTTTGGAAGTTGTATTATCATTCTTTATTTTATTGCTGTAAAGATAATAATATAAACTTCTTTGAGTCAGTATATATGAATGTATTTTAGTCCAATTGAAAAATAATAAGCATATATATAGCTAACGTTTTATAATATTTGTAGCTTTCTGCCTATTCTAGAGATGTATTTATGTTGTTTTAACTCTTTTAACCATCTTTTAATAGAAGATTGACTTGAGTCAGCATCATCAGCTAATGTGCTAATAGATGGCCAACATAATCTGTTTTTATTTGCATAGCAACATAAAATACTATACAAACCTTTTGCTTGAATAGATAAGTTAGGATCTGTTAACACTTTATGTTTAACAATTCCATACCTACTGCTCTTCTTGTACATGATCTTTCAATAATCTAAGCAAAGCTAAGTTATTATCTTGCTCAGATTGTAATTTTAGATCTTTTAAAAAGAACTTTGTATTCATATAAGGCCCAAAATGTTTATGTTCATCCTGTTCCTTAAAGCTTTTATACTCTTTTTTAATTAATGTTATTGATAATTTTGGCATATTAAAAGTTATCTGGGTTATCTATATGTTCTGTTGTACACAGACTAAGCTCTGTCTGTCTACCATTCTTATAATACTTTATAGCATTTTTAGTAATTCTGGTACAAAACATAGGATTTGTTTCATGTTCAACCTTTTTTAACTCTTTATTGGTATCATGATATAATAGATCAACCTTTATTCTGCTATAAAAAGGATTAAACTCTTTATCTGTTGACCAAGATGAATCACCTGTTACTATACCATACACTAATGTATGATCAGTAGGTAATAAACCCATATCCTCTAATATATCAACCTCATACTCTTTACCTACGTGGTAAGTTGGAGGTTTAACCTTAACATAATCACCAATTTTAAGTGACTTATATTCTTTTTCTAATAACATTAGGTGTATTATAGCCTCTATTGAGGATACTGACAAATCATTTGCCAATATTTGTAATACATGCCTACTATTGCTGCTAACTCTAAATTGACCAGAGTCAACAACTTTCTTAAATATAGTATGTACTACGTCTTTATGTAATGTATAAGTATCTGACATAATTTAATTTTTAGTTATCAGAGAGCACATACAGAAAACAAGTATGAGAAAACTGTATGGCTCCTGACATTGATTACACACAATCAACACAACCCCACAAGACCTAACTACACTAGCATTATAAATTAATTATAATACTGGTGTTGTTAGTGGTCCACCTGTGGAACTTTTACTTTTTATGGAATTCAATGGCAACGAATGGTAATACTAATACCCACTTATTATAGTGACTAAACGATCCATCTACACCAAAAGCAATTCCAAAGATTGGTATAAAATCTACTGTTACTTTTGGTAATAGCTTTGTCTTACGCATCATTGTTAAATAAAATATTGCATTTAACCATGCTACTGCTAATACAAGGAATTCAAATAAGAATTTACCAAAACCTAGCCAACCATTATAATAATAGTTGCCTAATGTTACTGCGGTTAATCCAAATGGTATTACTACCACGAATAACCATTTCATGCATACTCTGAAGAATGTTTTCATAATTGTTTTTTTTTAATTGTAGAAGATAATAGTATCTCCTGAGTTAATATTAATATTTAGATCCCACGTCTTAAGATAAAAGCCTAATGTACCATGTGTAGCATTATAGCCAGAAATATCAGGTTCAGCTGATGCATAATAATGCTCAGTTGTACTGTGTATTTCTATATCTGGTTGTGAAATCATTGAGTTTAGGTTCCACTGCAACCATATATCATCACCATTTTCATAGCATTGACTACCGTTTTGTGGTAGACAATCAGCCATAAAAGCATTAAAGCTGGTATCCCATTTGGTTTGAGCGGTTACACCATTACTATCTATATCATAATAACCCCTATACACCCAATGGTTATTTTGATAATCATATCCCATGCTGTATAACGATACATCTGTATTAGATAGTAGTTCTTGAACTGGACATACTGGTTCAAGTTCTTCCTTTTGACAGGAAGTAAACGATAGGAGAATGCCTATACATATAATTAATTGTTTCATATTTACTTGTTTATTTATTTGTGCAATATTGCGGGTACTATGCCTATCATCCTATAGAGGAAAGACAAAGTAATTATATAAGCCAACACACTGTAATTATATTTTTGTGGATAATGTGAATTCTCCCGCAATTACAGTTGTGTTAGCTATATTTATATTATAGGTTGTAACAAAAGTTACAGTAGTGGTAAAAGGTGGTATTTTGTGGGTATAAGACCTATCTTTTTGTGTTACACACACATAAAATAAAATTTTACCACAGTTTTATGCAATAAATTGGCATAACGTGCTATAGCTGGGGAGAAGATGGCCGTAACTGTAGTTAGCAGAGCAGAAAGCAGATAAAATAGCAGTAACTTTTACTTGCATGCATTGCTTTTACTCTGTTAACTAAAAGACAACAGAGCTGTTACACTCTGTTGCCTATTGTTATTAGACACTCTCTACCCAACGCAGATTAGTTTCTTCCCCTGTGTTTAAATCTACTACAGGGTTATCACTTAATTTAAAGTTTGGCATTTCATCTCCTTGGTTGAGTTTGTTTTGCAAAGCTTTAATTGTAGGATGTTGTGCGTTCATCACTTTGTTTGTATCAGGGTCTATAAGACTTAAGATGCCAAAGGTTACATTACCTGTTGCTCTTGTTGCTACTGACATTCCTGCAAGCTCATTCTTCTTTGAAGTGATTGGCTTGTCTGATACAATGATGGTTGCTGTTCCTGTGTTCTCATTGATTCTTAATTTTCTGAAAAATACTGACATAATTATTTTATTTAAAAGTTTATGGGCTCTCACATTGTTGTGGGGGTACCCGTTGTACAAATTTTAGCTGGGGAGCAGAATAGTAGAACCTTTCAAGCACGCAAAACACACAACTTTTTGGGGGGCAAAAAATTTTTTTTCCAGAAGGCGGGGACATCTTGTGACTCAAAAACTTTTATAGAATTTAAAAAATCACTATATTATTCTTATAAAAGAGTTACTAACTAAAATATGCCCCAATGACTGAACCTAATGAAAAAGATGATATCATGGATAGAATACAACAAATGCAATTAGATCAAATATTATTGGACAAGGCATATAATAATGCTTGGCTAATACTGTCCGGGCAGATCACCTTTGATGAGCTATTAGGTCATAACTTCCAAAAAGAAGAGTCTATGATAATGGCTTTTGATCCTGAAAGAGGACCGAAAAAGGAAGAGTTAGAAAATATGATTGCACATTTCATTGAAACTGAACAGTATGAGAGGTGTGCAAAACTCACTGAGATATTGAATAAAACATACCCTAAATTAAGTTCAGAATAATGGCACTAAAAAAATCAAGTAAAAAGAAAAAAAGTACCGTAAATAGTAGTGGAAACTACACAAAACCGGGAATGCGTAAAAGATTATTTAACCAAATCAAAGCCGGAAGCAAAGGCGGAAGACCGGGACAATGGTCAGCACGTAAAGCTCAGATGTTAGCTAAACGTTACAAAGCTGCTGGTGGAGGTTATAAAAGTAAAAAGTAATGGCACTTAAAAAGAAAAAGCCTGTAGCTGCAAAGGTAATGGCTAAAAGCGTATATAAGAAAGGCGGTTCAGTTGGATCTACTAAAGGTGTAAAAGCACCTGCAGGTTTTCACTGGATGAAAAGTGGATCTGGTTTTAAGCTTATGAAGCACTCTGGAAAGTTTGTACCTCACAAGGGAGCATCCCTAGTTGCTAAGTTTAAAGTACAGAAGAGACATAGCAAGTAATGAAAAAGAAGAAAAAAGATCCTAAAGTAGGAACAGGAAAGAAACCTAAAGGATCTGGTAGAAGACTTTACACTGATGAGAATCCAAAAGATACCGTTAAGATAAAGTTTGCTACTCCTGCTGATGCACGTGCAACAGTAGCTAAAGTAAAAAAGATTAAAAAACCTTTTGCTAGGAAGATTCAAATACTAACGGTTGGAGAACAAAGAGCAAAAGTTATGGGTAAAACTCAAGTAGTTTCAATATTTAAAAAGGGTAAAGAGGCTATTAGAAAGAAACATAAAGGTAATGGCAAAAACAAAACAACAAAAAAGTCTAGATAGGTGGACTAAACAAAAATGGAGAACACCTTCTGGAAAGAAAAGTTCTGAGACAGGAGAAGTATATGCTCCTTCTGCCACTATCAAAAAGCTTAAGAGTACTAAAAAGGGTAGAGCTAAACTAGCTGCAGCTAATAAAAAGAAAAGAGCAGCAACAAAAAAAGGTAAGCAACACGCAAGACATGGCTTACACAAAGGTAAAAAAAGATAACAATGGCTAAGAAAAAAGACAGCAGACTTACAAGAGCAGGTGTATCAGGCTATAATAAACCTAAACGTACACCAAATCATCCCAAAAAATCACACATAGTTGTAGCAAAAGAAGGTGATAAGGTAAAAACTATCCGTTTTGGACAACAGGGTGTTAAGACTGCAGGTAAACCTAAAGCAGGTGAGTCAGCAAGACAAAAGGCCAGACGTAAAAGTTTTAAAGCAAGACATAGAAAAAATATTGCAAAAGGTAAAATGAGTGCTGCATATTGGGCAAACAGAGTAAAATGGTAGATTATGACACAATTGCAACTAATAAAATTAGGATTTAAGAAGGTTTTGATAGATGAACAAGATGAAGATCACTTTTATTATGACCTTGAATTTGGAGAAATAGTATTTATTTCTGGAGATAATAATGAAGCAGAAGAAGACGGTGGATGGTATGTAACTACCCCATGTCAAACGTTAAGATTCTATGCGTACTCTGAGATCAAAAGCGTAATAGATATATTTAACCGTAATAAAATTTCTTAAAAATAATATCTAAACTTTTTTGATGTAAACTATTTTTGTATATCTTTGTCAATATTAATTTAAAAAATATTGCAAGATGGCAAATAAAACCAACAATCAACCGCTTGATGAAAAAGAACCTCAAATGTCAAAAGAGGAAATGGCCAAGCGTAGAGAAGAAATCACAGAATTTTATAAAGATAACATACCTCATCTTGAAGTACAAGCTGATTATGAGATGTTATTGGCTGCAATTGAAAAGGCTAGAGCAGAAAGAATGCAGGCACAAATGTTTATGGCACAGTCATATGCTAATCAGAATGGTCAATCTAGTGTAGATCCTAATTCTGAAGAAGGCAAAGCTTTTCAAGAAGCTATGGCTAATGCTGTAAAAGATCAAAAATAATAATTATGAGACAATTAAAAGTAGGAAGTAAAGGAAATGATGTAAAAACGTTACAAACAAAATTAAAGATTACTGTTGATGGACACTTTGGACCATTAACTGAAAAGGCAGTGGAAAAATATCAATTAGCTAAAGGCTTACCATGCACAGGTGTAGTTGATAATGATATGTGGTCACTGCTTTTAAATTTAGAATATAAACCAGAAGAAGACATTACAGAAGATACAGATGTAAGTGATCAGTATTTTAAAACTAGATTTGATCAAATAATACATAAGCATTATTTACCTAAAGGAGAATATGTAGAAGGTCCTATACAAAATGAGTATATCTTTTTACATCATACTGCAGGTAATGCTAACCCATATAGATGTATAGATCATTGGGGTAGAGATACTAGAGGTAGAATAGCTACAGAATTTGTATTAGGAGGTATTAATCATAGAAATGGTAATGATGAATATGATGGTGTCATGGTACAGGCATTTCCTGAAGGATGTCAAGGTTATCATTTAGGTAGAACTGGATCTGGTTTTATGAACCGTCACTCTGTTGGATTAGAGATATGTAGTATGGGATACTTAAACAGTAGAGGTATGACTACATATGTAAATAGTAAATGCGTTGAAGATCAAATAGTTGAGCTTCCAGAAATGTTTAAAGGTTACCTACACTGGCATAAATATTCAGAGGAGCAAATAAAAGCTACTGAAAAATGGATTAGATATGTAGGAGAAAGAGATCAGATAGACATAAGACTTGGACTAAAACAATTTATAAAGAAGTATGGTCCAACAAAAGGTTTTGAATTTCAAGAAGATGCATTTTATGGTAAGGTAAGAGGATTATTAACACATACAAATGTTAGGAAAGATAAGTGGGATTGTTTTCCACAACCAGACTTTGTAGATATGATAATGAGTTTATAATATGGCATTAGTAAATAAAGTAGATTTAAAATTGCAAGTAGACTTAAATAAGTCTATAAAGTATCAAATTGTTACTTATTGTTTCTTTAAAGATATTCTTATATCTAATTCAGACTTAAAGTTTTTGAGTGAATTAGCTAAATCAGGAAAAATAGAATTAACTAAGTTTTGTTCAGATTTAGTAAAAGAAAATATATTTAAAAGCTCACAATCAGCAAGAAATGCAATAACAAAAGCTGAGAAAAAAGGATTATTAGATAAGCAAGGTATAAATAAAAAAACAATAACAATTAATAATGATATGAATGTGCAAACAACAGGGTTAGTTTTATTAGATTATAAAGTATTAGGCCGTGAAACCCAAGAGTCATAAAGACTTTAAGGAAGGGATAGCTGATGAGGTAGGTGTTCATCAGTCTGTTGTTGATGACTTTATATCTTTTTATTATGCTAAAGTAAGAAGCAAGCTTTCTAATCTAGAGTTTCCTAGAATTTATTTAGATGGATTGGGAACTTTTTATTTAAGAAAAAATAAATTAGAAAAAGCAATAAAAAGAAATAAGAGTATATTAGGAAACTTAGCTAAAAGAACTTATGCAGGTTTTGCAAAAAGTGAGGATGTACAGAGAGATATAGAAAAGATGGAAAAGGCATTAGAACAAATGGAAAAAGATATTCTAAATAAAAAAAAGTTTAGAAATGAAAGGTAAATGGAAAAAATATTTAGATGTATTTAAGAATGCTGATAAAATTGCAGAAGGCATAGCAAATACTGTATTTAAAAAAGAACATGTTGAAGCAGTAGCTACAGATAGATTTCAGATCTGTATTAAATGTTCTTTATTTGATGCTAGAGGTGATAGTTGTGTAGTACCTGGATCTCAACCATGTTGTGGTGATTGTGGTTGTAGTTTAGCATTTAAAGTAAGATCACTATCATCAGAATGTCCAAAAGGATTTTGGGATGCATTAGTGACAGAAGAGGATGAAGAAATAATAACAAAACAAATAGATAAAAATGGAGATTAATTACATTTATAATGGAGAAGTAACTAAAGTAATTACAAATACAGAAGGTTACTGGTATACTTCAATAACACTATAGTCATGGCAATTTCATTCAAAGAACAAGGACATTTATATGAGAGCATTGATCAAGATAATATAACTTGGACAAGTGTAACCTCATTAGTTTCTAAGTTTAAACCTAAATTTGATAGAGAAGGTCAAGCTAAAAAATCTTCTAAAAATAAAAGATCTAAGTGGTATGGTATGACACCAAAAGAAATTATTGCTGCATGGGATGGTGAAACTGAAAGAGCAATAAAGCTGGGTAACTTTTACCATAATCAAAGAGAAGCTGATATGCTTGATTTAAAGACTATAGGTAGGCATGGTGTAGAAGTACCTATAATTAAACCAATAGTTGATCAGAACGGCACTAAAATAGCTCCTGTGCAAAAGTTAGAGAATGGTGTATACCCAGAACATTTGGTATATTTAAAATCTGCAGGTATTTGTGGTCAAGCAGATTTAGTTGAAGTTGTTAATGGTTATATAAATATTACTGATTATAAAACTAATAAAGAGATAAAAGAAAAAGGTTTTACAAATTGGGAAGGTATAACTAATAAAATGTTTAGACCGGTAAACCATCTTGATGATTGTAATTTAAACCATTATAATTTACAACTCAGTATTTATGCGTATATTATTAAAAAGCATAATCCTAAACTTAAAATAGGAGATCTGGTAATACAACATGTAAAGTTTAAACAAATAGGAGAAGACAAAAATGGATATCCTATAAATGAACATGTAAATGGAGAGCCGGTGTTAGAGGAAATAAAAATTTATAAACTACCATATCTAAAGGATGAAGTAAATTCAATAATGATATGGCTAAAAGAAAACCAAAAATGAAAGAATATATAGCAGCAGTAGCAATACAATCTTTAAAGTCAAAGGTTCCAACAGATTTTAGATTTGAAGAAACAAAAATATGTATTGACTTAAGTAAAATAGTATGGTTCAAAGAATATTTTCATGTAGCAACAGATAAGTTCAAAGCAACACATACTGAAGTATTATTATTTGGTCAATCTAATCCTATTATTTTAGTGATAGGATATGAAGATTTAAAGAAAGACATTAACAAAAAAAAATAAAAAGTAATGGCAAATACAATTCCTATTTTAAAAACAAACTTTAAAACATTAACTCAGGTATTTCCTATTGTCCAAAGAGATGCTAGTGGTACCTTTTCAACAGACACTAATGGTGAATTTTTACCTTTAGATATGTCTAAAAGAACAGACTTATACATTGATGTGAATACTATAGTTGGTGTATCTAAGTTTTTTGATACACAAAAAAATGACATTAGAGGAAGCTTTAGTCAAATCACAATTATTGGTGCATCTGTACCTCTTTTTCCTATTGTAGTAACTGAAAGTGTTGCTACTATTAAAGGTTATATGAATGAAAGAGAAGAATGTGCAGAATTATGTAGAGATAATGCGTAATGATAGTAAAATTATTTGACATACAAAACAGTAAGGTAGTTTTAACAGAACACTGTTATACATTACCATTTTTAAAAGGGATTATGACTGAATATCCTGATACACATATGCAAGTTTATCAGTATCTATTTTATATGAGCTGTCCTAATCCTGATTTAAATCCTTTTTTTAATTTACCAGAACATGAGAAAGAGGATATTATTATAGAAGAAATAGGATTAGAAGAATCTACTGAAGATCCAAAGATTAGATATGGATTAGATATGTGTAAAAAGCTCTATGAAACACCAACATATAGAGCATATGTAGGTATAAAGTCAATGTTAGATAGACTTGCTAAATACATGGAAGTTACACAGATTGAACATGGTAGAGACGGTAATATTAATTCTATGGTAAATGCAGCTGCTAAGTTTGAGCAGATAAGACAATCTTATAAAGGTGCATTTACAGACATGAAAAATGAACAAGAGAGTTCTGTACGTGGTGGTGCAGGATTAGCTTATGATCAATTATAAACCAAAATTAAAATTAAAATTATGAACAAAAGAAAAAAAGCAGACAGATGGTTTGCAGCAAATGGAATTAATCCTAACACTCCTGATAGTGATGGGAATGCAAGATTATTAGACTTAGCCCCTTCAGGTGTATGGTGTGCTGATTCAGATGGAGTAACTAGTTATAGCTGTACAATTAGTGTACAAGGATATTTATTTTACTCACATGTATCAGTAATTTTTGAAGATGGTAATGGAAACACCTATGAGTTTGAAGGTGGTGCCGGGGGAGTAGGAGTAGGAGATACTGAAGCTGAGGGTATTATTTACTTTGGTGATGAAGAAACTTTACTAAAAGCAACTACTTTTGGAGTAGCATTTATTGCTGAAGACGGTGGTGCATTACAAGTAACATGGGGTACAAGTGGTAATGCTACAGCAGTAGGTGTAGGTGAAGGACTAGGTGCATTTGGTGGTAGTGGATCTTGGAAAAAAGTATAAGAATATGAAACAAGTAGTTATACCAGTAGGTAAAAGGTTGTTAATCAAAAGAAAAGCTGCAGAGACTAAAACAGCATCAGGAATTATTATACCAGAAATAGCTCAAAAAAAAGAGTTTAAAGGTACAGTAGTTGGAGTTGGTGCTGAGGTAGAAGAAATATCTGTAGGAGATGAGGTACAATATGCAGAGCATGCTATGCCTACACCAATGAAACATGAAGGTGAGGAGCATTTACTTCTTCAAGCTGGAGATGTATTTGCTATCATAAGATATGAGTAGGATTATTCCAACATATGAGAAAGGGAAATGGAGCACTACTGAATTTGAAAATGATCTTGACTTTAGAGAATACCTAGAGACTATTTTTAAAGAGCCAGGTAAATATGAATTTACTGAAGTGGCATTAGAGTTCAACAAAGAAGCCCGCACATTTAATGAGCAGGGCTTCTATTGTAATGCTCCTTTTAGATCTAAAGATTTTACTTCTTACTGGGAGGATCAAAAAAATAAATGTAGGCAGGGAGTAATATACAAGGATAATAATCATGAATGGTATCTTACAAGAGATTACTATATGTGGTTAAACTTCTTACCTATTTTTGACAAAGAAGAAAAACATTATGGTTTTGCAAAAGTACGTGATGCACAGTATCACATGGCTTTGTATGAAATATTAGCAGAGTTGAATAATCAGCATTCTGCTATACTTAAGAAAAGACAGATAGCATCTTCTTATTTTCATATGGCTAAAATTATAAACCAGTATTGGTTTGAAGAAGGTTCTATATGCAAAATAGGTGCATCATTAAAAGATTATATTAATGATAAAGGATCTTGGAAGTTTTTAGAAGAATATAAAACATTTTTAAATGAGCATACAGCCTGGTATAGACCAAGCAATCCTGAAAAAGTTTTATTATGGCAACAACAGATTGAAGTTAAAGTTAATAATAGAAAAACCTCTAGAGGATTAAAATCTAAAATACAAGGTGCATCTTTTGAAAAGAATGCAACAACTGGTGTAGGTGGGCCGTGTACTTACTTTTTTCATGAGGAGGCAGGTATTGCAAAAAATATGATGCAAACTTATGAGTACTTGCGTCCTGCAATGTCATCAGGTATGGTTACTACTGGTATGTTTATAGCTGCTGGATCAGTGGGTGATTTGGAACAATGTAATCCACTAAAAGAAATGATATTAAATCCAGGAGCAAATGATATATATGCTGTAGAAACTAATCTAATGGACGCTGATGGTACTATTGGTATGGCAGGTCTATTTATTCCTGAACAGTGGTCTATGCCACCTTATATTGATAAATACGGCAACTCACAGATAGATGAAGCTATTAAAGCTATACTCATAGAAAGACAGCGTTGGAAGAATGAGTTAAGTGGTGAACAATATCAGTTGAGAATATCTCAGAAACCTTTAAATATTGCAGAAGCTTTTGCATATAGAAAAGAATCTATTTTTCCACAAGGCATACTAAGTAAACAGCTTAAAAAAATAGAAGAGAAAGAATATCCATATGAGTTGATTGATTTAGAAAGAGATCAAACTGGTATAATAGCAAAGAGGACAAAAAAACTACCTATATCTGATTTTCCTGTAAATAAAAAACAGACTGACAAAACCGGATCTATTGTAGTTTGGGAAAGACCTGCAAGTAAAAGTCCAGACTTTGGTTGTTACTATGCATCTATTGACCCTGTATCAGAAGGTAAGACTACAACATCAGATTCTTTATGTAGTATTTATGTGTATAAAAATGCTATAGAAGTTACAAGAGAGCTGCCAAGTGGAGATGTAGAACAGTTTATAGAAAAAGATAAAATAGTTGCTGCATGGTGTGGAAGATTTGATGACATAAATAAAACCCATGAAAGATTAGAAATGATCATAGAGTGGTATAATGCATGGACTATAGTTGAAAATAATATATCATTATTTATACAACATATGATTGCAAGAAAGAAACAAAGGTATTTAGTACCTAAACAACAAATATTATTTTTAAAAGATCTTGGATCAAATAGAACAGTATATCAAGAATATGGTTGGAAAAATACAGGGACATTATTTAAAAGTCATTTAATATCATATGCTATTGAATTTTTAAGAGAAGTAATAGATGAAGAGTTAGATGATAATGGTAATGTTATGCAGCAAACACTTGGTGTAGAAAGAATACCAGATCCAATGTTATTAAAAGAAATGTTAGCATATTATCCTGGTCTTAACGTGGATAGATTAGTAACCTTTGGTGCATTGATTGCATTTGTTAAAATCCAACAATCTAATAGAGGATACTCTAAAAGACGTGAATCAGAGGATAATTCCTTGGTAAATTCACAAAAAATAAGTAAATTAAAGTATAGTCCGTTTAGGAATATAGGTTATAATAAAAGACAATCTAACCCAAGAATAAGAAGATCTGGCTTCAAAAATTATAAATAGATGAAAGTATTAAATGCAATGCAAATGAAAAATGGGGCACGTGCTGAAAGCGGACCTACATTTTCAAACTTAACACAACCAGTTCAGTTTTTACCATATAAGAAAAAAACTGATGATTGGGCAGCATGGAACTTAGATTGGTTAGAAATGCAAGGAATAGAGTTTTTACGTATAAACTCTAGAAGGTTATTAAAGAACTATAAGTTAGCAAAAGGTGTAATAGATAAAACAGATTACATAGTTGAGCCTGACAATGAGTATAAAGATCTCATGGATGTATTAACTACAGAAAATGATTCTGCACTAGAACTTAAGTTTTACCCTATAGTACCTAATGTTATAAATGTATTAACTGGTGAGTTTGCAAAAAGATATTCTAAGGTTCAATTTAGAGCAACTGATGATGCATCTTACAATGAAATGCTAGAAGCAAAAAGAATTCAAATAGAAGAAGCATTACTTGCTGAAGCAGAATCAGAGTTAATACGTAGAATGATAGAGATGGGTATGGACCCAGGATCTGAAGAAGCACAACAACAATTAAATCCAGAATCTTTAAAATCATTACCAGAGATAGAAGACTTTTTTAGTAAGTCTTATAGAAGTATGGTAGAAGAGTGGGCATCTCACCAACTTGCAGTAGATGAAGAAAGATTTAAAATGCAAGAACTTGAAGAAAGAGGATTTAGAGATATGCTAATTGCTGACAGAGAGTTTTGGCATTTCCGTATGTTAGAAGATGACTATGATGTAGAGTTATGGAATCCGGTATTGACATTCTATCAAAAGTCTCCAGACCAAAGATACATTGCAGATTCAAACTATGTAGGTAAAGTAGACTTAATGACTGTAGCTGATGTGGTAGATAAGTATGGATATTTAATGAATGAAAAACAATTAAAGTCATTACAAAAGATTTATCCAGCAAGATCAGCACAATATCAAGTAAATGGATATCAGAATGATGGTGCATACTATGACCCTAAAAGATCTCATGAATGGAATACAAACATGCCAGGCTTGCCTTATAGACAGTTTGTAAGTAATTTCCATAATGATCCGGCAAGAGGTGGAGATATATTAAGTCAAATATTAGATGAGAATGAAGATGTTTCTATGTGGGGTGAAGGTAACTTAATGAGAGTTGCAACTATATACTGGAAGACACAACGTAGAGTTGGTCACCTCACAAAAGTAGAATTTGATGGTGAAATTACACAAGAGATTGTGGATGAAACATTTAGAATTACTAAAAAGGCAGTATATGATACTTCAATATTTAAACATAAAACTAAAGAGAATCTTTTAGAAGGTGAACATATAGATTGGATATGGATAAATGAAGTATGGGGCGGAGTTAAAATAGGTCCTAATTTACCTGCTATGTGGCAAACTACTATGGGTGATAATATAAACCCAATATACTTAGGTATAAACAGAAAGAAGCCAGGAAGATTACCTTTTCAATTTAAGGGTAATAATAGTTTGTATGGTTGCAAGCTTCCTGTAGAAGGTAGAGTTTTTTCTGATAGAAATACTAGATCAACTTCTTTAGTTGATTTAATGAAAGCATATCAAGTTGGATACAATATGGTTAATAACCAGATTGCTGATATTCTAATAGATGAATTAGGTACAGTAATTATGTTTGATCAAAATGCTTTACCACGTCACTCAATGGGTGAAGACTGGGGTAAGAATAATTATGCAAAAGCATGGGTAGCAATGAAGGATTTTCAAATGTTACCTCTTGATACATCAATTACAAATACTGAGAATGCAACTAACTTTAATCATTATCAAACTCTAAACATGGAGCAGACTAATAGATTAATGTCTAGAATTCAACTTGCAAATTATTTTAAACAACAATGTTTTGATGCTATTGGTATTAACCCTCAACGTTTAGGTGGGGCTGTATCTGCACAAACAGCAACAGGTGTTGTACAAGCAATGCAACAATCATATGCACAAACAGAAATGTATTTTGTACAGCATTCAGATCATCTTATGCCAAGAGTACATCAAATGAGAACTGACTTAGCACAGTTCTATTACAGTTCAAATCCAAGTCTAAGGTTGCAATATATATCTACAGAAGCAGAAAAAGTCAATTTCCAAATTAATGGAACAGATCTATTAATGAGAGATTTCAATGTATTTGCAACAACTAAAACTAATCATAGAGCTATTTTAGAAAGTCTTAAACAAATGGCTCTTACAAATAACACAACAGGAGCAAGTATTTATGAGCTAGGTAATATTGTAAAAGCTGATTCTATTGCAGAAGTTTCTGACATACTTAAGGATGCAGAGACTAGAATGCAGAAACAAAGACAGCAAGATATGGAACAACAGCGTCAATTACAAGAACAACAGTTACAAGCTAAGGCTCAAGAAGAACAACAAAAACTACAAGTTGAAATGTCTGAGAATGAGAAAGATAGACAAAATGATGTTCTTCTAGCAGAAATTAGATCAGCAGGATATGGTTCAATGGTTGATATAAACAAGAATGAACAGTCTGATTATATGGATGCAATGAAAGATATTAGAGAGACTACTCAATATAGAGAACAGATGAATATGAAGCGTGAAGAAAATGCTTCTAAATCTGCAATGGAAAATAGTAGACTTGATGTAGAAAGAGAGAAAATAGCTGCTTCAAAACAAATAGCTGACACAAAACTTCAAATTGCAAGAGAGAACAAAAATAAATATGATTCTCCAAAAACAAAAGAAGATAAGTAAGCGTTAGCTATATACTGCAAAATATTTTCAATTTTTAGAAAATTTATTAAGTTTATAGTGATGATAATATAGAAAAGTTTCTGTATATTATTATTGTAACAAGTATTAATTATTAAAACCAACATAATTATGGCAACTGAAACACAAACTGTGAATAGTAACGTAGAACAAGTAGAAGTAAATTTAGATGAGATCTTTAATGCTGCACCAAGTGGAGCTGACATGATCCAAGATACGGCTACAAAACCAAAAAACATATTCTCTGGCTTAGGTAAAGCTACAGCTGATATGTCTTTTGCAGATCCTGACAAAGATGATAAGGATGATTTAAATGCAAAAGTTGAAGAGAGTAAAGAAGAACCAGCAACTGAAGAAGTTAAAGCAGAGGTTGAAGAGAAAAAGGAAGAAGTAAAAGAAGAGTCTAAAGAAAAAGTAGATGAGATTTTTGAAGCTTTAGATCCTAGTAATGAAGTTGAAGAAGAAGAAGTAACAGAAACTAAGGCTAAAGAAAAAAGAGGTAGAAAAGCAATAAGCGGTATCTCAGACGTATTTACTAAGTTGATTAAAGATGATAAGATTGTTCCTTTTGATGATGATAAACCTTTAGCAGAATACACTGCAAAAGATTGGGAGGAGCTTATTGAAGCTAATTTAGAAGAAAAAGCAAGACAAGTAAGAAGTGAAACTCCTAAACAATTTTTTCAGAGCTTACCACAAGAATTACAAATAGCTGCTAAATATGTAGCTGATGGTGGTAAAGATTTAAAGAGTTTATTTACAACTCTAGGTCAAGTTGAAGAAACTAAAAGTATTGACGTTAAATCTGTAGCTGGACAAGAAAGAATTATTACTGAATATTTAAGTGCAACTGGATACGGTACAGCAGAGGATATTCAAGAAGAAATAGAAATTTGGAAAGACTTAGGTAAATTAGAAACACAAGCTAATAAGTTTAAACCAAAGTTAGATAAGATGCAAGAAAAAGTTGTTGCACAAAAACTAAAAGAGCAAGAGCTTAAAAAGAAACAACAACAAAATGCATCACAACAGTATATGAAAAATGTTTATGAAACATTAAAAGAAGGTAAATTAGGTGATATCAAAGTTGATAGAAAGACTCAAGCTATGTTATATAATGGTTTAGTTCAGCCTAACTATCCTTCAGTAAGTGGAACCAACACTAATTTATTAGGGCACTTACTAGAAAAGTATCAATTTGTTGAGCCAAACTACGCATTAATATCTGAGGCTTTATGGTTATTGCAAGATCCTGAAGGATATAAAGCTAAGATCATGGATAAAGGTGCTCAGAAAAGTGTAGAGAAAACGGTTAGAAAACTGAAGAGTGAACAAGCAAATGTAGGTGGATCATCATTAGGTGTTGCACAAGCAGAAGAAGAAAGTAAAAGAAGTTCAAAAAGAAAGATTACTAGACCGGCAAACATATTTAAAAGAATTTAATTAGGTAAATTAAATGTATAAACTGAAAATTAATTATTAATCAAAAACAATCAAATTATGGCAACTCCAGTTTTAAATAATGGGATTTTCCTACGTGATACAAGCTATAAAGCAAGTTCACATATTGATTCTTATCACCTTACCCAGATGCTTGGTAACCCTGAGCCTATGGATATGGGACCAATTGATTTATGGGCTATGACCCAGAAGGTAGAAATGCCTTTATATCAAATGGCTTCTTTTGGTGGAAAGAACACAATATTAGTGGATAACGCTAGAGGTGAGTACAAGTGGCAAACTCCTGTTGCACAGGATCTTCCTTATATTGTGGCTGACATTGAACCTGCGAATACAAACAAGGGTATAGATGGAACACTATTTAAGATCAAGATCAACAAGAGAACTTTTGGACATGGTGACATTATTACTTATGATAAGTATAATGGATTAGAATTGTACATTACAGCTGATGATATTATCCCAGCAGGTGATGGATATGTCTACACAGTCCAATTAGTTAACAACAACAACTCAGCGGTATTAGATAACAAATACTTAGCTAAAGGTACTAAGTTCTTCAGAAAAGGTTCTGCAAGAGGTGAGTACGGAGAAAGATTCTCTGATATTGAAACAGGTTCAGGTTTCCGTGAGTTCTACAACTATGTAGGAGGAGCAGAAGCTCATGTACACTATTCAATTTCTTCAAGAGCAGATTTAATGATCAAAGGCGGATTAAACGCTGATGGTACTGTACCTGTTACTGAAATATGGAGAAACTACAACACAGATCCAAATAATCCATCTGTACCTAGTATTGAAGGATTAGTAGCAAACATGGGTAAAGCGGGTGCAAGAGAAGCATTTGAGAATGGAACTCTTACAAGAACTTTCATTACAAATATGGAAGCAGCTCACTTATCTAAGATTGCAACGGATATTGAAACTTACCTGATGTGGGGTAAAGGTGGTAGAATTAAGCAAGACGGTCCAGATGACATTAGATTATCTGTAGGTTTATGGTCACAGTTGGATAACTCATTTAAGAGAGTTTACAACAAGTCATCATTTACACTTGATATGTTTAAATCTGAGCTTTACAACTTCTATCAAGGTAAAGTTGAATTCAAAGGACCAGACCCACAAAGATCACTTGTTGTACAAACAGGTATTGGTGGTATGCAATTAATCAACAAAGCTATTGCTGATGAAGTGTATGGTTCAGGTCTAGTACAAAATGCTTCACAAATTGGAGCAGTAACAGGACAAGGAATGGACTTAGATTATGGTTTTGCTTACACAAGCTTTACTATTCCATTCTTAGCTAATGTTAAGTTTGTATTAAACCCAGCATTTGATAATTTAAATACTAATGACATTGAGAATCCATTAATTGATGGAAGACCATTAAGTTCATTTAGCTTTATTATCTTTGATGTTACTGATGAAGGAAATGATAACATTCACTTGTTAAAACTTTCTTGGGATAATCAACTTAAGTGGTTCTACCAAAATGGTACTATGGACTACATGGGAAGAACTCAAGGATTTGCTTCTACAGGACAGTTCAATGGATACAGAGTATATATGACTCAAACCATGCCAGCTGTATGGGTTAAAGATCCGACTAAAGTTCTTAAAATAGTAATGAGAAACCCAGTTACTGGAGGATCATTCTAAGAATTGTAATTAAAAGGGGAGGTGGGTCAAACCTCCTCCCTTTTTTATTTTTAACCTTTTAAAATAAAATATCATGGGAGCACCTAAACAACTAGCTGTATTAAAATCACAGTTTGAGAGCCCAGCATATGAAGGGGTTTCAAGAGCAGAAACAGGTAATGCAAGACTACTACATGTAAATTTAGTTAGATCTTGGATACGTGATATTGCTGACTCTGATTCTTATCTTGATAATGCTGCTGCTAAAGCTGCAGGCTTAAAAAAAGGAGATTTATATCATACAGCAGGACTTTTAAAAATTGTTATTTGATATAACAGTCAAAAACTTTAGCAAGGATAAAACCTTGCTTTAGAAATATTAGTAATAATAAAACGTGCAAAACTTGCACTTTTGACGTGAGTAACAATTATTAATTTTTAAAAAACCAAAAAATGGAAGATTACACTATTGTTGAGAAATATCAACATACAAAAAAGAGTAGCACAATTGCTATTAGACCTTATTTTAATCCAAACAAGGAGAACATGGGGTTAGAAAAATATGGACTAGCTATGCATGATGGCGTATGGCATCAAGAAAGTTTAGCTTGTCTAGAGATAAATGGAGTTAAAAGATATGTTACAGGACTAAATGAATTTGCTCCTGAAGTAAAAATGTTACCTCCAGCAGAGAAGAAGGCTAAGATTGCAGAAATCAGAAAGGTAGTTTCTGAATTAGAAGCTGAGTTAGCTGCTAATGTAGTTGATCCTAAAGATAAAGACTTTTGGAATAAACTAACTGTTATGAAGCCAGACAACTCTAAGTTTTGGGATAGAATTGAAATAAGATGTGGTAATGATCCAGTATTTTTAGATGCAGAAGTAG
>Ga0160423_10000743_pt1 | contig 27137 bp, 15 predicted proteins | sample CRUFie14St8metaG_FD_108191 | JGI IMG/M metagenome (GOLD analysis project Ga0160423, IMG submission 108191) | Marine microbial communities from the Costa Rica Dome - CRUD Field 142mm St8 metaG | ecosystem: Environmental > Aquatic > Marine > Oceanic > Photic zone | place: Costa Rica: the Eastern...
CCGTCCAGCCGGTTCGACCTAGACTATCCGATGGCTAGCGCGACCGCTCCGGAGTCGCCAGCAGCGGCAAATGGCTTTGAAAAAGAAACGATCAAAGCATTGGCGGATCGCGTCCGCGGACACGTGAATAGTCAGCCGCTAAGATTCCCCAATCAGCACTGGGTTCGAGGTGCGTATTACGCGGGGCTGATGGCCATGTATGAAAGCACGTCGGATCGCGCCTATCTGGATGATTGCATGAAATGGGGGAAGCAGGTTTCCTGGCGGATTAAGGAGCAGGGGGGCGGACCGTATGAAAGCGGAGCCTATCCGCTTGTTTGCGGCCAGATTTGGTATGGTTGCTATCGGGCAAAAAAGGATGAGTTGATGATGCAGCCCACCCTTGCGTTTCTTGAAGATCCAAAGGTTGAGAATCCTGTGTCCGCCCCGGGGAAATGGTATTTGGAAAACACGGGGCATCGCTTTGTCGATGGGTTGTTTACCGCACCTCCGCTATTCGCGATGCTGTATCAAATGACGGAGGATGAAAAATACGTGGATTGGATGGATGCCTGCTTTTGGGACGTGCACAAAGAAATCTTTGACCACGATGCGTGCCTGTTCTATCGGGACGCCCGTTCCAAACCCCGGAAGACGAAGAACGGGAAAAAAGTGTTGTGGTCCCGGGGCAACGGGTGGGCGTTTGGCGGGCTGACCCGAATCCTGAAACACCTCCCGGAACGTCATGCGAGCTATGCCCGCTATAAGGCCTTGTATATTCAAATGGCCGAGTCATTGGCAAAGCGACAACAAGCCGATGGGTTCTGGCGAAGCAACCTCGATGATCCTGAGCAATTTACCATGAAGGAAAGCAGCGGAACCGGGTTCTTCTCCTACGGCATCGCCTGGGGAATCAATAACGGGATTCTGGATCGGGATCGGTTTCTGCCGGTTGCCAAGAAGGGGTGGGCGGCACTGACCTTGGTGGTAAACGAAGACGGCCAGGTCGGATGGAGTCAACCCGCCGGCGGTGGTCCCGGTAAAGTTGCGGAAGCAGATACTTCGAAATTTGGTACTGGGATTTTCCTACTGGCGGCAAGTGAGATGTATCAACTCGAGCTGGGTGCTGCCAATGATGTGAATAAGGCGGCCAAACCATCTCCCTCAGGACAAGAGAAGCAAGACAAGGTGTCGGAGCCCATGGTTAATAACGCCTGGGGAAACCTCTATAAGTTTCATCAGTCAAGGGCTCACTATCACAGTGGAAAAACGTATCTGGCTTGGGTAGGTCCCGATAACCACCCTTACGTTTCCGTTTATAGTCATAAAAAGAATGAATGGTCGGAACACGAGCGGGTAGGGACGAACCTGATTTCACCGAAGGACTACCACGGCAATCCCTCCATACTGATTGATCGAGAGGGTTTTCTGCATGTGTTTTACGGGGGGCACAATAAAAAGATGCGCTACAGCAGATCTTCAAAACCGTTGAGTAATGATGATTGGCAGGACTATACGTCCCGCCTTCCTTACACCGAAAGTACCTATCCTCAGCTTTTCGTGATGTCCGACGGCACGATTTACAGTTTTTACCGCAGAAAAACTCATAGAGGAAACTGGTCCTATGTAACAAGTAAGGACAATGGCAGCACCTGGTCCAAGGAAGTGCACGTGCTCGATGGACACTCTCCTCCGGGAAATGGATGGTACTCAGCATTCACTAAGGACCCAAATCGTGACCATATCCATCTCATGTTCCTTTGGCACGCATCAAAGGACCACCTGCCCCATAGTCGGCGAAATCTTTACTATATGCACATGGATCACGCTACCGGGAAATGGACGAGCATGGAGAATGAAAAACTCAACACTCCTTTATCCTTTAAAGAGGCAAACGGAAAAGCGATGATCTTTGACTCAAAGAACAAATACAGCTCCATACCGCAGCATTGGGTCACCGATGATGGGCGTCCTGTAGGACTCAATCGAATCAGCGAGGACGACGGCGTAGCAACACGGCACCTGCACGTATGGACGGGTGAGTCCTGGCGCACGCAAAAGGTGCCCATTGACGTTATATTGAAGCCGACAAAAAAAGAATGGGTGGGTTTTCGTTCCAGGGAAGGAATGGTGCAGAGATTCACCAGTAAGGATGAAGGCGCCCACTGGACTCCGGGTGAAGTTATTTTGCAGACCGATGGTGAGCAAAATTTAAATGCCCTATTTGCTGAAGCTCATCCCGATGCGGTTTTGGTAATTCACGACGAGGTGGATGCCCGGCGGGTTCCGGGCAAACAACGATTGTGGGTTTGGGGTGACGCAGGATTTCTAGAGTAACAAGGGATCGATTGAATTCTGAAGGACAGGTTATCTATTGGACAAAATATCTGTGACGCGATGCCGTGATCTCAGCGCCCCAACAATGGGTGTAGATTTGATTGGCACGGTTCGGATCCTAAAACACATCCCGAAATATCAATTTTTACTCATTAATATAAAGGGAAACGAATCCGATTTCGGAAGCCAAATTCCAACATATAAGGGGCTGAGATCCGGCATGAATATGCTTCACACTATTTTCAGTATGCTTTTTGTGCTTTTGGCAGGCAGCTCTTTTTCTTTCGCTGAGCCTAAGCCGGAAATCATCGCGCAGGCTTCTGATGGTCTGAATAATCCATTTGGGATTACCTTTGATTCAAAACAAAACACCTATATCGTTGAATACCTCGGTGGTCGCATTTTTCGCATCGGGAAGGATGGCGAACTGAAGTATTTCTCAGGAAAGCCGGAAGAGGGGTTTGCCGGTGATGGCGGTCCTGCAAAAGACGCCGTCTTTAACGGCATGCACAACGCTGTCTGCACCGTCGACGATCAACTGTATATTTCCGATACCCGAGGCAACCGTATCCGAAAAATAGATCTCAGATCGGGAATAATCACGACTTTTGCCGGCACGGGGAAAGCTGGATTTAGTGGCGATGGAGGCCCCTCTAGTTCAGCCCAACTGAGCGACCCTATCTCAATCTCGCTAAGCAAAAATGGGGATCTGCTGCTCATTTCAGATATCAAAAACCGCCGCATCCGAGCGATCAATTTGGGTAGCCGAAAAATCTATACCATCGCGGGAACGGGAAAAAAAGCCGTTCCAAAAGATGGTATTCTCGCGACCAAAGCTCCGCTGTTTGATCCGCGTGGATGTGCCATGGATTCCAAAGGGAATCTTTACATCCTTGAACGTGGCGGGCATGCCCTCCGTGTCGTAGATGGGGATGGTAAAATTAAAACAGTCGCCGGAACCGGGAAACCCCACTCAGCCGATGGCCCTGGATTGAAAGCGGGCCTGAGGGGGCCCAAGCATTTGTGTATCGACGATCAGGATCGGGTTATCATAGCGGATGCTGAAAACCACCTAATCCGCCTTTACGATCCTAAAGATGGTTCTGTCAGCACTATTCTGGGTCGCCAAACAAAGCTGAACCGGCCCCACGGTGTCACAGTCCACGACGGGTGGCTTTACATCGCTGATAGTTGGAATGACCGAGTGCTACGCGTCCGTTGGTGATTTCTCGAAAGGGAGCTCCGGCAGACTTGCACCTCAACACCCCCATTAAAACGAATTAATATGCCGTACGACGACCAATTAATTGTAGATCACATCAAACAAACTCATGCGACAGAGCTCTTGAGCGAACGAGAGAAACATCTGATCGGCTTAGCTGTGACGATGACTCGCGGTTGTCAGGTCTGCACGCGCAACCGCATTGAAAAGGCTCGTGGCGCCGGGTTAACGGACGACGAGCTCAACGCGCTGGTAGCCGTCACGTCTGCTGTCAACAGTGGCGTCACGGCAGCAACCGCCCGGGTGGCCTGTGGTATGATTGAGGAGGAAAACTCGGCCGAGTGCGGTGATGTTTGTTCGGCTGACCCCCAATAACGGAAGTAGCAGTTGCAGAGGATTGATCGCCTACGAATAATTCAGCAACTCCGCTCTTTATTTGATAACCTCAGAATGATTGTTCGATCTTCGATAACACTTATCCAGGTCATTGCGATGCTTGTCCATGCTTCGGCACTTGCTGACGAATTGCCGGAAGTGCTGAACCGGGTCATCGAGAATCACTGCGCCGATTGTCACGATGATCTGGATCCAAAGGGCGGCTTGGATTTGTTTTCCCTTGAGTGGGACCTTAATGATGCCCACCTCACGGAGCGGTGGGTGAAGGTTCACGACGTTATCGCCGACGGGGAAATGCCGCCGCCAAAGAAGAGTCGCCTCGACGATGGGGAGCGGGCTGAGGCCGTGGCGGTGCTCTCGGATCGCCTGATCAAGTCACAAGAGGCTGCTTACGTGAGGCAGGGGCGGTCCGTTTCGCGGCGGTTGAACCGTTTTGAATACCAGAATGTGCTGCGCGATCTGCTGCACGATCCCACCCTCAAGGTGGCGGATGACTTACCCCTGGACGGGGAGGTTTACGGCTTTGCGAAGGTGGGGACCGCTCTCGATGTGTCCCATGTGCAGATCGATTCTTACCTGAATGTGGCCGAGACGGCCCTGCGTCGTGCCCTTGAGTTTTCCGCAGAGAAACCCGAGCCCAAGACGAATCGCTACTACGCTCGAGAGGAAGGCCGAATGTGGGCCGGAGGGGGCAACCCCGGTTGGGCGCGATTCTCCCTCGCGCTGGAAGGTCTCGAAGTAAATGAAGAGTATTCCTTCGATAAACGAGGCTTTGGACCGGGGCCAAAAGTCCCGACGGAGGGGGCTGCGGGAATTACGGTCGATAACACGGCGGCGAAACTGATCGGGCCTTGGCGTGAGTCCACGCGCCGCTCCAATCGCATCGGGAAGCACTACCTCGCCGACAACAACCAGAACGCGGGCGACTACGCCATCACCTGGAAGACGAAGCTCCCGAAACCGGGGACTTACGAGGTGCGAGTCAGCTTTGGCGGAGGGCAAGGTTTGGCGAAGGAAGCGCCCTACGTGATTCGTCACGCCGAGGGTGAAACTCGACTGACCATCGACCAAAGTGTCACGCCCACGATCGGTGGCCTTTGGTTTCCGTTGGGACGTTTTGCGTTTGAAGCCCGTGGAGAAAAGGAGTCCGGGCCGGTCATGGCTGAGGTCTCGCTGAGCAATGAGAATGCCAAGGGGTGGGTCATCGCGGATGCCGTCCAGTTTGTGGCGGTTGGTGAACCGGAAGACGGAACGCAGAAAACGCAGACGACTCAGTATTCGAAGGAGGAAGCCTCTACCGCCATTTTTCGCGGAGCCTACACGCCGTTTTATTACGGGTTTGAAAAGTTCAAAGCGCCGACCCGGGGTGACTACAAGGTGCGGCTGAAGGCGCGGTCCGTTCTTCGGAAGACGGATTACGTCGACTGGGAAGGTGACAAGCAACCGCGCCACTATCCGAACCTGGTGCTGGATGCGTCGCGGCGTTATCCGACTCCGGTAAATGATCGCGTTTTTCCCGGCAAACGCAGCGAACCGGTCAAAGTCTACTCCTCCACCCTGAGCGAACCGAACAACCAGAGCATGTTGCCGATCGGGAAGTTCGAAGCGCCTCCTGAGGCGCCCGAGGTATTTGAGATGGACGCTTTCCTCGAAGAGGGAGCGATGGTGAAGCTCGATTGCATGCGTCTGCCCAGTCCTATGGTCCCGGCGATGCCGCATACGATCCAGAAATTCGATCCGGACGGTTATCCCGGTGTCGCCTTTCACTGGCTAGAAGTGGAAGGGCCGTTTATCGAGGAGTGGCCGCCGGCCTCTTACCGGGCGCTCTTTGGCGATCTCCCTCTGAAGCAGTCGGGAAGCCATGTTGTGGCCGTCCCAGAACAACCTTTGAAAGAGGTGAAAGGGCTTTTGTCAGGATTTATGGGGCGCGTCTATCGGCGTCCTGTGGAGAAAGCCGAGTTCGATCGATTCCAAGGTTACGCGAAGCAGCTGATCGAGGAAGGCGAACCCTTCACGGAAGCGATGATCGCGACGTATTCGGCGGTGCTGGCGTCACCCGAGTTTCTTTTTCACTGTGGTCAACCGGGCGAGTTGGATGACTTCGCCCTGGCTGAGCGGCTTTCTTTCTTTCTTGGCGAATCGATTCCGGATAAATCACTCACTACTCTTGCGAAACAAGGCAAACTTCGTGATCCTGAGACGCTGCGTGCCGAGGTCGACCGCCTGCTCGAGAAACCCGAATCGAAGCGATTCGTGAAGGAGTTCCTCGATGCCTGGCTCAAGCTTGATGAGATCAACGACACCGATCCTGACCGTGAGCTTTATCCGGAGTATGCCGGTGACTGGTGGCTTGTGAACTCAATGGTCGAGGAGTCGCGTCTCTACTTCGCCGACCTCATTGCCGGCGACCGTCCAGCCCGGAATATAATCGACGCTGATTATACCTTTGTCGACGAACGCCTGTCCCGGCACTATGACATTCACGGTGTGGAGGGCCCCACCTTTGAACGCGTCAGTCTTCCAAAGGGAAGTCCTTATGGGGGCATTCTCACCCAAGCGTCGTTGTTGAAAGTAACGGCGAACGGAACCGTCACTTCACCGGTGTTGCGTGGTGTCTATGTGTTGGAGAAGTTGCTCGGCGATCATCCTGCTCCGCCCCCGCCGTCGGTTCCTGCGGTGGAACCGGATATCCGCGGTGCCGCGACGATTCGTGAACTTCTGGTGAAGCACCGGGAGGATGCGGCCTGCGCGAGCTGTCACAAGAAGATTGATCCTCCGGGTTTCGCCTTGGAGAGTTTCGATGTGATGGGTCGTTGGCGGGATAACTACCGCTCATTGGGTGAGGGGTCTGAGCGCATCGAAGGCGTAGGCCGAAGCGGCAACGAGTATGTTCACTTCATCGGGAGTGAAGTCGATGCCTCAGGGGTGACCCCCCAGGGAGATCCCTTCGCTGATGTTCTTGAATTCAAAAAGCTTCTCATTGAGGACGAGGAAACCATTGCCCGCAATATCACCGAGCAGCTGCTCGTCTATGCCACGGGAGCACCGGTGGGCTTTGCCGACCGCGATGAGGTGGCGGCCATTCTCGAAAAAAGTCGCGCGTCGGAGTACGGCGTGCGCACGATCATTCACGAAATTGTTCAGAGTCCTTTGTTCCTAAAAAAATGAAAACCTCCCGTCGAACTTTTCTGCGTGCTGCTGGTGTCAGTATGAGCCTGCCTGTGCTCGAATCTTTCGGATCTGCTGCGGCAATGCCGGCTCCCAAGCGCATGATCGCGATCAACCAGGATCTCGGTTTTATTCCCAAGCTCTTCTTTCCTAAGACAGAGGGGCGCGATTACGAACTGTCGCCTTACCTCGAAAAGATAGCGGAGCACCGGGATCAGTTCACTGTGTTCAGTGGGCTCTCTCACCCTGGCGTCGATGGGGGACACCGGGCTGATAAGACTTTCCTGACCGCCGCACCGCATCCGGGAAGGGCGAGTTTTCGCAACACGATTTCCCTCGACCAAGTCATCGCCAATGAGATCGGAAATAAGACCCGCTTCCGGTCACTGTCTCTTGGGATCAACGATGTGAGGAGCCTATCCTATACCCAGGCGGGGGTGGAGATCCCCACCATCAAGAGCGCAGCGGAACTCTACAAGAAGATGTTTCTCCAGGGCGATCAGAAGGCCATTGAACAGCAACTGGTGCGACTGCAACGCAAGGGGAGTATTCTCGATGTCGTGATGGGGCAGAGTTCTAATCTGAGCAAACGGGTCAGCGCTTCCGACCGCGAGCGGATCGATCAGTATCAGACTGCTGTCCGTAGTCTCGAGAAACGCCTCGAAGAGGCTCAGGCCTGGGAAACCCGTCCAAGGCCGAAGGTCGATAATGCGATGCCGGATTACCCGGAGGACAAGAAGGAGTTCTTCGAAATGGTGCGCATGATGAATGACATGTCCCGTCTCGCCTTTCAGACGGATTCGACTCGCGTCATTACTTTGTTCCTCGGCAGCGTGCGCACTCCGGGTGTGAATTTTGAGGATGGTCGCTCAGTGGGTGGCTACCACAATCTGTCCCATCACGGTAAGGATGAAGTGAAGCTGAAACAGCTGGAAGAGATTGAGATCGGGCAGATGGAGTTATTCGGCAAACTGCTTCGCGATCTCCAGGAAGTCGAAGAGGTCAATGGCAGCTTGTTAGACAACACCATGGTGCTTTACGGCTGCCATATGGGAGATGCCAATATCCACAACAACGCCAACCTTCCGATCCTTCTCGCTGGGGGTGGGTTTGATCATGGTCAACACCTCGCTTTCAATTCGACTCACAACCAGCCGCTCTGCAATGTGTTTGTCAGCATGCTTCAGAAGATGGGCCTCGAGGCCGACCGCTTCGGAAGCAGCAAGGGGACGCTGACTGGATTGGTCTGACTGTCGCAATAAAGGGGGTTGGTAATCTCAACCCCGTGATCAAGTCTCGAGGTTGCTGTCGAAACAACTTAGAGCACAAGGCTGGCAGCTAATACCGCTGATTGGTGTACGGATTTCTTCACGTTAATCCGGTCGGCAGAATTCCGAATTTGGTCCATATTAAGCGAAATGGTGCCCCTCCGACAGTCCCTTCTGGTCTGGTGCCTGCCGATTTTGGCAGTCAGCGCTCAGGATGCTCTCGACTTTAACAAGGACATTCGTCCCATCCTTTCTGACAAGTGTTTCTTCTGCCACGGACCGGATTCTCATGAGCGTAAAGCTGACTTGCGACTCGACACAGAAGCTGGTGCGCGCGCCGATCTGGGGGGTTACTCAGCCATCGTTCCCGGAAACGCCGTAGAAAGTGAATTCTACCAACGCCTCATCAGCGGGGATCCTAACGATCTCATGCCGCCGGAAGAATCCCACAAACACCTCGAGCTCGAGGAAATTGCTCTACTGAAGCGTTGGATCGATGAGGGAGCTGTTTACGAGGAGCCCTGGGCATACGCTGCGCCCAAAAAGAATCCCGTTCCCAAAGTCAATGACGCCAATTGGCCGGCCAACTGGGTCGATCACTTTGTTCTAAGCAAGCTGGAGCGGAAAAAGCTCGCCCCGGCGCCCGAAGCTGATCCTGTGACGCTGATTCGCCGGCTCCACTTTGATCTCACAGGACTCCCGCCCACGCCGGAGCGCACCCAGCACTTCCTTAAAGCTAAAGACTACGAAACGGCCTGGACCGATCTCGTCGACGAACTACTCGCTTCGCCCCAGTTTGGTGAGCGCCTCGCTATCTACTGGCTCGACCTCGTCCGATACGCCGACACAGTCGGTTATCACGGTGATCAGGATCACAATATTTCCCCTTATCGCGACTATGTCATTCGCGCTTTCAATCAGAACTTATCATTCGATACCTTCACCCGAGAACAGCTCGCGGGTGACCTAATTGAGAATAGCGGCAAATGGCAGAAAGTCGCCTCCGGCTATAACCGACTGCTCCAAACCTCTCACGAGGGAGGTATTCAGGAAAAGGAATACAACACCATCTATGCCGCCGATCGTGTTCGTAATCTTTCGGCCGTTTGGATGGGAGCCACTGTTGGGTGCGCCCAATGCCACGATCACAAGTACGATCCCTACACCATCAAAGATCACTACACACTCGCCGCTTTTTTCGCGGATGTGCATGATGTGGGATACAACGGCAACGCCTTACCTACCAATCGGCCGCCCGAGATGTTATTCCACTCGGACGCCAACGAAGAAAAGCTCAGAGACATTAAAGAGGAACTCGAATCTCTCCTGTCACCTCAGCAGATCAGCCAGCTTCGGGAGTTTGAGAAGAGAAAGCGTCAACTCGAAGCTGAGGCTCGCATCGGTAAGGATCAGAAACGGAAAAACGAACTCCTCTCTCAAGCAAAACTAATTGCCAGTAAGATTAATGAAGTGATTCCTACTCAAAAGAAAACAGAGTGGGATCGTCTCGAATCAGAGCGCCGGACAATTGAATCTCGTGGCCGTCTCACCATGATCACCGAGGCCAAGCCGCCCCGCGAAATGCGCGTTCTTCCGCGAGGCGACTGGCAGGATGAAAGCGGCGAACTTGTCACTCCGGCTATTCCGGAATTTATGGGAACGATCCCTCACGCAGGCGAAATCCCCACTCGCCTCGATCTCGCTAATTGGCTGGTCGATCCTGAAAACGGTGTGGGTGGACTCACCGCCCGAATATTTGCCAACCGATTCTGGTATCTCTTCTTTGGCACCGGCATCTCGAGATCACTCGAGGATTTCGGCGGACAAGGAGAACCGCCTGCCAATAGTCGCCTGCTCGACAATCTGTCAGTCGCTTTCTACGAAAATGACTGGGACATTAAAGCCTTAGTTCGCCTGCTCGTCACGAGTCGGGCCTACCGTCAATCCTCTGTGACCTCGGCGGAATTGGCAGAACTGGATCCTTATAATCAGCTCACTGCCCGTCAGTCCCGTTATCGTCTCCCGGCCGAGATAATTCGCGACAATGCGCTCGCTGTGAGCGGTCTGCTTGTCCTCAATATTCCGGATATCGAGGCAGCTAGCCTTGGGGGCGACAGCGTTAAACCCTATCAGCCGATCGACTATTACAAGCACCTCAACTTCCCAACGCGAAAATACACCCAGCACAATGACTCCCGACAGTGGCGTCGCGGCCTTTATGTTCACTGGCAGCGCCTTTTTCTTCATCCCATGATGAAAGCAATGGATGCGCCCACCCGCGAGGAATGCACCGCCGAGCGCCCTCGATCAAACACACCCAACGCAGCCCTTGTCCTGCTCAACGACCCCACCTTTATCGAGGCAGCCCGAGCTTTCGCCGCCCGAGTTCTCAATGAAAGTGATGACTCCTTTGAAGAACGACTGACACATGCCTACCAACTATGCCTTTCCCGTTCCCCGGAAGAGGACGAAGTTCAACTGCTTCGTAATCTCTTCACCCAGACCCAGGCCGAATACGAATCAAATGCAGTCGCTGCGAAAGAGTTGCTTTCACTTGGTAAGTCACCCCCACCCGAAGGCGTTGACCCAGTAAAACTGGCCTCGTGGACTGCTGTGACTCGTGCCCTCCTTAACCTCAGCGAAACCGTCACCCGAAACTGATATGAGCCCCTGGCAAACCTATCATAACGCCATGCAACGTCGCACCTTTCTCGGTCGCGCCGGACTCGGCGTTGGTTCTGCCGCTCTTTCCAGCTTGCTGGGTCGTGATCTCATGGGAGCCGAGAAAGCTTTGGATTCCGACGGCTCGCCATTGCCTCACTTCGCGCCAAAAGCCAAGCGAGTCATCTTTCTCTGCATGGCCGGCGGCCCCTCTCACTTAGAAACCTTCGACTACAAGCCGCAGCTCAACGCACTCGACGGGAAAGCAATGCCCGAGTCGTTCACCAAAGGGCAGCCCATCGCTCAACTCCAAGGAAAAGAACTCAAAGTCCTCGGTCACCAAGGTGAGTTCAAGCGCTACGGCCAGAGCGGACAGTACATCAGTGACTACTTGCCCTACACTGCCAGACTCGCTGACGACATTGCTGTGGTCCGCTCCATGGTCACGGAACAGATCAATCACGATCCGGCTCACACTTTCATGAACACAGGCACTGCCATCAGTGGTCGTCCCTCCATGGGAGCCTGGACCACCTACGGCCTCGGTGCTGCGACTGAAGATCTCCCTGGCTTCGTTGTTCTTTCCAGCGTCGGTGGGCGTAATCCGCAACCTATCGCTTCTCGCCAATGGTCCGCGGGCTTCTTGCCTAGCAAGTATCAGGGAGTCGAATTCAACTCCACTGGTGACCCCGTTCACTACGTAAAAAATCCAAAAGGTGTTTCCGACATCCAGCAGGCTTCACTCGTCAATACCATCAGCCAGTTGGATCAGAAGCGGAACCAACTCGTTCACAATCCGGAGATCGACACTCGTATCGCTGCCTATGAGATGGCCTACCGCATGCAGACCTCCGTCCCGGGCCTCGTCGACATCAGCGACGAACCCCAGCATGTGCTCGATCTCTACGGCGCAACCCCGGGGGACGGTAGCTTCGCTTCCAACTGCTTGCTCGCTCGGCGCCTCGCAGAACGTGGAACCCGCTTCATCCATCTTTATCACCGCGGTTGGGATCACCACGGCGACCTCGCCAAATACATGGACATTTGCTGTGGCCACACCGACCGAGCCACTTGGGCGCTCATTACCGACCTCAAGCAACGCGGACTACTCAACGAAACGCTCGTCATTTGGGGTGGTGAATTTGGGCGCACTCCCATGTTCCAGGGCAAAGGTGGCCCCGGTCGCGATCATCACATCAAAGGCTTCTCCATGTGGATGGCCGGCGGCGGCATCAAGCCCGGCATCAGCTACGGCAATACCGATGAACTTGGCTACAACGCCGTCGAAGATGTTGTCCACGTGCGCGATCTGCACGCCACTATGCTGCATCAGTTAGGATTGGATCACAATCGTTTCAGCTACCAGTTTCAGGGACTGGATATGAAACTGACAGGAGTGGAAAAAGCTCGAGTTGTGAAGGAATTGATTGGCTAGCCACTGTCCGAAACGAATTCGACGCCCACTCCGACACTTCCAAAACTGGGTAGGATATGCGCCTTTGGTGCTGCTTTGGACATCCGATTGACGTTAAATTCAACAGTTGTTGTGTCGTTTAAAACCAAGCTAATTAAATGAGTTCATGCGTCACATTCACTCGCTCGCCATCATACTCCTCGCCGTTTTTTGGTTAGGAGGCGGTGGCGCATGCCTGAGAGCAGATAATTTGCAACGCCCCAGTATTCTATTTCTGAATATCGATGACTGGAACGATTGGAACACTGTGCTTGATGGGCACCCGCAGGCCATCACCCCCAATATCCAGCGCCTCGCTGAACGCGGCGTCACCTTCACCAACGCAATCTGCTCGTCACCAACCTGTTTTCCCTCACGCAGTGCCGTGTTCACTGGTATTCACCCGGCTCGCTCCGGCAATATTGTGAACGATAACGGCATTCGTCCGTGGCGCTTCTATGCGGGCGATGCTGTTACCCTGCCGAAGCATCTTTCCGCTCAAGGTTGGACCAGCATCGGAATCGCCAAGAACTTCCACAAGGGGGACAAGACCGAGTTTGATACTTACATTGCCAGGGCCGGCCGGCCGAAGCAAGTTCCCGGAGTGGGTCTCAATCTGAACCCCTCGGGGCACTGGGGTGTTTCCGCTGATCCGGTCACGGAAATGGCCGATTACGTCGCGGTCAGCCATGGCATCGAAACGCTCGACTCCATGAACGATTCGCTCTTTCTCTCCCTCGGAATCTATCGCCCTCACGTCCCCTGGGTCGTGCCGCAGGAATACTTCGATCGTTACCCGCTTGAGGCCATTCAACTACCGGAGTTCCAGCCAAACGATCTCGACGATCTACCGCAACGCTTTCGACCTCTTGCCCACCTGGAAGCTAAGTTCGGCCCCGGCTACCATGACGGCCTTGTGAAGAAGGGCCACGACAAGCAGTTCATCAGGGCCTACCTCGCCTGCGTGACCTTTGCCGACGAGCAGATCGGCCGCCTGCTTGATGCCTGGGATGCCAGCCCCCACGGCGATGGCGGCTACATCGTTCTCTGGAGCGACCACGGCTACAATCTTGGAGAGAAACAGGCCTGGTCGAAGATGAAGCCCTGGTATGATTCCGCTCATTGCAATTTCATCGTTGCCGGACCTGGCATCCCCGAAGGCGCGACCTGCGACAAAGCCGTTTCGCTTCAGGACATCTACCCGACGCTCATCGATCTGTTGCAACTACGCAATCCCTCGCAAGCCCTCGATGGGAACAGCCTTGTCCCCCTGCTCAATGATCCGCAGAGCGAATGGGATCACCCGGTGGTCATGTCCAGTGAGACTGACGGCATCCGCTACGACGTGGTGTTGGACAATGACTTCCGTATGACCCGCTTGGTCACTGGCGAAACCGAACTTTATGAGCTTGCTACTGATCCTCACGAATTCACCAACCTCGCTGACGATCCTGACTATACCCCAGTCATCGATCGACTGTCACAACACCTCACTTTTGCTTATCCCGGGATTCCCGAGGATGGCTGGATCGAAGCCGAAGCCATTCCCTGCCAAACCTCTTCTGACTTTGGCCTGCGAGGCAACTGCCACTACCGGCGTGGCGCTCCCGAAGCATCTAAAAGCCAACTGCTCCATGCCGATCTGCGTGCCGGTAAAGGTAGCTACCTAGAATTGATCCTTGATGTCCCCACCGCCGGCACCTACGAACTCGGCGCGACGCTCGCCGTCGAGGGCCTCTGCGAAGTCTTTGTCGATGACGTCGTCGATGACGCCGCCCAAGCTAACACCGGCTATCCCATGACTTCCGTTGGCACGATAAAGCCCGGATCAGGGAAACTTGAAAACCACTTCATCGGCACCGTAAGCTTTGACTTTCCTGGACTTAAAATTCTACGATTTCAGTCGCTCGTATCCAAACAACAGCTGCGACTAGACCGTGTTCTCCTGAAATCCCAATCTTCCAACTAAACCATCACCATGAATCGTCGCGAATACTTCAAACACCATGTCGCTGGAACAGCTATTCTTGCTTCGTCCGGACTTGTCCACAAAGCCAGCGCTGAAAATCTTCCCACTGCTGATCCGGATCAGGGGAACCTGCTCGACGTGGATGTTCTTGTCGTCGGCGGAGGCTCGGCTGGTCATGTCGCTGCAATTCAAGCGGGTCGCATGGGAGCCAAGACCGTCCTGCTGGAGCGTAACTCCCAACTCGGCGGAACCACCACCACGGGCGGCGTCAGTTTCCCCGGTCTCTTCCACGCCTGGGGCAAGCAGATTATTGGCGGCATTGGCTGGGAACTGGTCACCAAATCAGTCGAGGTCGACGGCCGCGAACTGCAGGACTTCACCAAGGTCCACAAGAGCCACGTACCTCATCATGTCCGCTTGAATGGACAGCTTTACTCGCTGCTCGCCGAGGAGGCCTGCCTCGATGCCGGAGTCTCCCTGGCCTACTACCAGTTTCCCCAGAAGGTGGTTGAGACCGAAGAGGGCTGGCTCGTCGATGTGGTCGGGCAAGGCGTTCAATATCAACTGCGCTGCCGCCAGATCGTCGACTGCACTGGTGGTGCCGACGTGGTGGGTAGCTTAGGTTTCGAACGCCTCCGCGAAGACACCCGTCAGCCTGGTACCCATGTCGTCACCTTTACCGGCTTCGACACGGCCGTCGTGAATAAGAACGCCAAACTCATCCAGGAGATGTATGACGAGGCCCTCAAAGAAGGCCGACTTCAGAAAGGCGACACTTGGAGTGGCAAAGCCATGCAACCGATCAAGAGCCAAAGCGGTAATAGTAACCACATCTTCGGCGCGGACTCGACAAATGCCGCCACGCAAACCCAGACGAATCTGGCTGGACGAAAGTGCGTGCTGCGCCTGCTCAAGTTCCTCAAAACCATCCCTGGAGGCGAGAACGTCACCATTGACCGAATGATGAACGAAACCGCGAGCCGAGAAACCTATCGTATCAAGGGTGAGACCATGATCACCGTGCGCGACTACACTTCCGGGCGAGTCTTTGAGGATGCCCTGTCCTACAGCTTTTATCCAATCGATCTGCACGATGAGGATGGCGTGAAACCGCAACACCTTTCTCATGGTAAGGTGCCCACGATCCCGAGGGGCGCCCTCATCCCGAAAGGATCGAAAAACCTCATGGTCGCCGGTCGCTGTGTCTCCAGCGATCGCCTCTCCAATTCCGCCGCCCGTGTCCAGGCCAGTTCCATGGGGATGGGTCAGGCGGCCGCGGTCAATGCGGTCCTCGCAGCGAGACAAAAGGTATCTCCGGGTGAGGTCTCTTTAGCCGAGGTTCACGAGGAGTTGAAGAAGCACGGAGCGATTGTGCCGGAAGGGACGAAAGCTTGATTTGTCAAACAAACTGCTAATAATCGGGCGGAAAACCCTGCCGGCGGGCTACCTCACCTCTGGAGACTCTTCGCCTCTACTTTAAATGAGTCAGAAAAAACGAAGTGCTGTTTCCTTGCTCATTGCCTTCAGTTTTGTGGTGATGGCAGTGACGGGGGTATTGGCCTTTGCCCTTCCTTTCTCGATCCATATCGTCGGCCTGCATTCGTTGATCGGCTTTCTCTTCATCGGGCTGATTGCGCTGCATATCCTCAATAACCGCAGCCACCTTTCTCGATACCTAAAGAGCCCCATTGTCTGGGCCGCCTTGTCGGTAGTAGCTTTGTTAGTATTATTATTCCTCTGGCAACCGGCTCCCATCAAGAGTGTACTCAGTCTCAGCAAGAATATCGGGCCCTCATTGGATGACTACGAGGTGACCGATTTAGGTCTCTCCTATCACTACTCTCCCGATCCCGGTTACGAGATGGCCTTAACTGTTCGTAGCGGCAACGGGTTTGATCTGGAAGCCCCGCCCCACTTTGCCATCTGGCTGGAGAACGCCTCCGAATATCATATTAAGACCCTTCACACTCCAAACGGCGAAGGCGGGCGAACCGCGCTGCCCTACTGGGACTTCAAACGACGCGGATGGGAGGAAGCGAGGCGCGATGCCGAGATCTCCGGGAAGGACCTCGCGGAAGAGTTGGAGGTGGATGCTCTTTCCGGAGCCACTCAGAACAGCTCCTTTGATCCTGCTGACTATATCTTGCCAAGCGATACCGACGAATCGCTGCCTTACCGCTTGCTCATCGAAATCAATCAACCAGGCGACGAGCAGGCTTCGCTCGTTTACGCAGTAGATATTAACAATGCGAGCCCCCGCACCTTTCAGTTGCTCGATCTTGTCGGATACCCGAAGCGCGAAGATGATGACGAAGACGGCAAGGAAGTTTGGATGCTCTACTACATCGACGGAAGCTTCAGCACGGCACTAAAACTTATCGACAGCGCACTTCTGACCATCGAGCGCGACCAGTAATCCAGTTGAGCATTCGTTCCTAGAAACATTTTCAGATCCAAAATAACAGTGCAGAATTTCGACTTGGAGTATGGGGAAGGGCAGTATGAGAATGTTGATCTTTCGTTGCGCTCATAACATTTATTTTCGTTTTTACTTCTCGTGGTTGGAATGGCGCGAGACAATGGATTAGCTCCTGAGCCGAATTGTTCGCCGCACGCAAGTAGGAGTCTTCAGATTTTCTGAATTGGCGATCCGAGGTCAGAGTCCGAGAGGCCATGAGTCATCAAGACTGTTGAGCATCGCAGGGTAAATCATCGGAAAAAAGGGTAACCATGGGGCTCCGGATATAAAATGGTGCAAGAAGCATCGGTGCGCGGGCGAGGTAAAGTTTTCTTTTTTGCAAGAGTCCTGTTAAGAATTTTTAACCTCATGCCTAAATAAGAGTCATCAGTTTAACGGATTCGAGTTGTGACTCTTTTGAGATAATCAAAAACCAGAAAACTGCGGATGCATGCATTAGCTTCGGCGGAAAAATTATTTACCCTAAGCCGAGGATGTCGCCATGAAAACCTCTCTCTTATTTCTAAACCTCTGTTTGTTTGCGGCGATTACCTCGGCAGCAGATCGGCCTAACATCATCATGTTTCTGATCGATGATCAGAACCCGTCGAGTATTTCAGCTTTTGGAGGCGAGACTTACACGCCTAATCTCGACCGCATGGCAGAGGAGGGGATGAAGTTCACTCGCGCCTACGTTAGTAGTTCGGTTTGCACCCCTTCCCGCTATAGTTTTCTGACTGGCCGGTATGCGGGGAATTCGCATAGCAAGCTTTATACAGAAGCGGTTGGCAGCATGGAGAATCAAGGGTATCCCGGTTTCAATGTCGCGCTTGAGCGCGACAAGATGAACGTCGGTAACGTGCTTCGGGAAGCCGGTTACATGACCGGGTTCGTAGGAAAATTTCACCTCAAGTCACCCTTAGACTTTCCCGAGTTCTACGAAGGTGAGGAGGGATGGATTGAGATCCCAAACGACGCGCCTCCCGGGCCGGAGACCTCGGCTCTGTTCAAACACAACGAACGCCTCATGCGTCGCTACCTCGAAGCGCTGGGCTTTTCTTGGGCGAAGAATATTTACGCTGGGAACATGAGTAAGCCCTACTCCGAGCACAACGCCGAGTGGCCGACGGTGGCGGCTCTGGAGTTTATTGAAAAGAATCAAGACGGCCCCTTTTACCTGCATCTTTGCAGCACCTTGCTTCACGGGCCGGACAAGTCTTGGCGCGACTCCATGAATCACCCGCTCATCACGGGCGAGGGGGAGGTCGAGAGTCTGCCTGAGGTCATGACGCCACGCGACGAGCTTCTTAAAATGATCGAGGGAAAAGGCTTCGATCCCGACAGCCATGTCGCTGGTGAAGCGTGGATCGACGATTCGCTCGGGGCAATTTTCCGAAAGTTGGTGGAACTCGGCATCGATGACAACACGCTGGTGATTTTTGCGCCCGATCACGGTCGTGATGGCAAGGCATCCGTCTTTTCCCACGGCGCGGCTCAGGTGCCCATGATCATGCGTTGGCCCAGGGGTATTCCCGCTGGGCAGGTGTGTGAAGAACTGGTTCAGAACATTGACCTCGTTCCCACCTTTTTCGAGTTGGGTGAAGCGCAAAAGCCAAAGTCCTATCGGATTGATGGGCAGAGCCTCACCCCTCTTTTCGAGAACGGAACAGCCGAGAACTGGCGAGATCATCTCTATCTAGAAATGGGCGCGGCGCGGGCCACTGTCACCAAAGATTGGTCTTATGCGGCGGTCCGCTACACGAAGGAACAGATTGCGGCAATTCAGGGAGCCAAGCCCGAGAACTTGCCGAGAGCGATGGCCTATATCGGACGTTTGGGTATTGGTGTTCGCGGGGCCGACCGCCCCGGCTTCTTTGACGAAGATCAACTCTATTACTTGAAGCAGGATCCGAAGGAAATGGAGAACCTCGCGTCCAATCCGGAGCAAGCTGGACAACTGAAAGAGATGCGTGAGCTCATGCAGAGGGACCTCGAAGCGATCGGTCGTCCCTTTGGCGAATTCATTCCTGGAGGGAACGCCGCCGAGCCCGGGCAGATCGACAAGCAGATAGAAATCGTCAAGCAGCTCGAGATCCAGGGTAAGAAAGTCGTGGTTCCAAACTCGTTGAAGAAGAATTCAGGAGCGGCCGAGGAGCCTGCATCAGAAGACAAGGCAAAGAAGAAAGCGGAACGCGAGGCGCGCCGAAAGGCTCGCGAGGAAGCCAAGGCGGCTAATGATTGAAATCTTAGGAAGCGGTGATTCGCGGGCATCCAAAAGTGTGGATGTGGACGGTGTCTATCCCGATGGCTCGAAGAAATATGGGTCGGAGAAGTGAGTGATTGAGCTTTAACAAGAGGGACAACCTCTTGGCTTAGGGTTAGCACTAAAGTTTAGCCGTAAGGGCAGGACTGGCCCTATTCGATTCGGATGTCATCCAAGTAAAATTGAATGGCGGATTTGTCGTCGTAGGCTCCCCAGGTGAACGGTGTTTTAACGCGGCTGAGGTCTTTCCCTGTTAAATCAATACTATAGGATTTCCATTCACGGGTGAGCGTGATTTCTCTACTGACTTTGGCGGTGTCGTGATAAACGAAATGCGCACCGATGCCTCCAAGCCCGAAGGTGATCACCTCGCCACCTTTGGCACCCCGCGCCCAGAAGGTCAACTGCTTCGCCCCGGTTGCATTGAAGCCTCCTTTGCGCTCCCCCCAATCGTTGGCGGGGTGTTGCCAGTTGACACCAGACCAGGCATTTTGTGGTGCGGTTATGTGTAGACAGGTGGGGCCGGCTTTTGGATTGTCGGGTGAATCAAATCTCATCTTGATGCGGCTCGAAGCGACGCCCATGTAACCAGTCGGCCGGTAGGCGGAGGTCGGTTTTTCGTCGCTATAGAGGGTTAGCGGCAAGGTCATTGGGGGCGCAGGTAAAGTGGAAACTGGCTTTTTGATGACGACGGATGCCGAAGCGGTCGCAGCATTGCCGTTTCCGTCAAAAGCGTAAGCGTAGATGCGATACTTGCCTGGCGCCGCTCCAGTAATTTCAACTTCGGCACTCTGTGGGTTCGCGTGCCGGAGAAACTCAGCCAGATTTTTCTTCGCAGCGATATGATCTCCCCCAACTGTGCCTTGCAACTCGGTTTTCAATTCGAAGTGATAGGTCAGAGTATCGCCATCAGGGTCGATCACGTTGAGCTTCATCTTCCCGCTACTGCCTTTGATAATGATACGGCTTTGTGGCTCTGCCAGGAAGGACTGCACCTGGGGGGCGCGATTTGTGGGGGTTGGCGCTTCGAAAAGCTCGTGAAAAACTTCCGCCTGAGCCAGGCGCTCGCCGCTTGCCAGAAACTGGCCGAAGTAAGTGTCGGTCATCTCGACCTTATTCCCCCATACGAAGCTGTAGCCGCCGAGACATATCCCTGGATGAGTTAAAATTCCCTCTCGGTAGATTTTTCTGTAGATCTGAGCCTTTTCCGAGCTTGTGGGTTCTGCCACCATTCCAAAATGATCGCGTGGATGCAACGGCGGGCCGTATTCGGTCAGGAGGCACGGTTTGTTCAGACCAAAATCTAGGTAGCGCTTCACGATATGATCGGCACCATCATAAGAGTTGAGTCCAACGATATCGATGTCGGGGCAATGCTCTTGAATCATACGCAACTTGATGTTTTTCGCACCCAATTCAGCAATCACGATGACGGTGGGATGATTCGGATCGATCTCTTTGATTGCTTTCGCAGCGTCGTTGATAACTTGCCAAACTTTGGCGTCGCCATCCTGGCCGATTTCCACTTCGTTACCAACGCCCCAGGCGAGAACTGCTGGGTGATCTTTATATTTTCGCACTGCTGCCAAGAGCGCCTGCTTTTGTTTTTCGACGGCTTTTGCATCATGGATGTTAAAGCCGTGGCGCTTGTGCCCGAGCCAGTGTCCAACGGTGATAGTGATGCCATTTTGATGGGCTCGGTCGAGTAACTCCCCGGTTTTGGCATCCACGCCCCAAGTGCGGATCGAGTTGGCACCGAAAGAGGCCGCAACATCAAGATAATTCGAACCTCCAACGCCTTTGATAAAAAACGGCTCTCCGTTTCGCTCCATTTTCCAGCTGCGTTCGCTGGTTTTGATAACCTCGACAACGGAACCTTTTGTGTTGATCGGCTTGGGAAGTTCTCTCGGGTCTTTCGGCTCACTTACTTCACTTTTTTTTGTATCCGGCTCTTTTGATTCTGCTGCACAAGCAATGCCTGAGAGAGGATCGCCAACAGTCATGAAGGCCCAGATGACACAAAATGTTGGAAATGGCTTCTTCACTGTATCTTCGCGGCAATTTCGGAATCTTTTATCCTTCCTTGCCATTCTCGTCACACAAGTAGTGAGCCGATATGGGTGGTTCCCGGAGAACAAAATCAGACAGCCTGGGCTCCAATTCAGCTTTGGATCGTGGCAGAAGTAATGATAGCTCGATTCGTAATCGGAGTGTGTATTAGGGGAGTTTTCATTGATAGGTGGAGTTAAGTTCGCGCTGAGTGAGCTTCAGCCTCCTTGTTACTTCGCGGGCCTCCAAGGCATCTTACCCTCCTTCTCTTGCAGAAACTGAGCGTCTACTTCCTCATACCACTGGTGCAGACGCTTTCGCATTTCCTGGACCAGTTCCGGCTTCTCAGATGCAAGGTCTTTCTTTTCGCCGATATCGTTCTTCAGGTCGTAGAGATGAGCGCGGCCGTCTTCGTAGCGTTCGAACAACTTGTATTTGCCTTCGCGAATGGCACCGCCGGGAATGCCACCCTGATTGCTATAGTGAGGGTAGTGCCAGTAGAGCGATTGGCGACCCAACTTTTCACCGCGCAAGGCAGAGGTCAGGTCAATTCCGTCGACGAGGTGATCGATTTCAATGCCTGCGGCAGCCGCCACCGTGGGAAACAAATCAATTGAGCAGATCAGCTCTTCGCTGACGGAACCAGCCTTCGTCACTCCTGGGTAGCGAATGATCCACGGCTCCCGAATGCCGCCCTCGTAGACCCAGCCTTTACCGCCGCGCAGGGGTAGGTTGCTGGTGGGGGAGCCTTCTGAGGTGGAGAGGCCGCCGTTGTCGGAAGTGAACACTACGATGGTATTGTCAGTGACGCCCGATGCGTCCAGTTGATCGAGCACCGTTCCCACGGCTTCATCCATGGCCTCAACCATGGCGGCGTAGACAGCATGTTTTTGAAGAATTCTGACCTGACGCTCCTTGTCTCCGAAGATTTGTTCCTCCCCGGCAAATTCTTCGCCTTCGATCTTTGCAGCCCGGGCCCTGTATTTCTCTACCAGATCAGCGCGCCCTTGAAGGGGTGTGTGAACCGAATAAAAAGATAGGTAGGCGAGAAAGGGCTGGTCCTTGTTCGCTTCGATAAACTCAGCAGTATCTCTGGCTAGTCGGGCGGGAAGATGCTCACCTTCGGGACTTTCAACTTCCATCTGGGGATTCTCGAAAGGCGCGAAGTATTTCTTCCCGGTGTAGGGACCACCCTTGGCCCAGCCGCCAATATTGATATCAAAGCCCTGTCCTTGAGGGTAAAGTTCCTCGGTGTTACCTAAGTGCCATTTACCGGCAAAGAAAGTGGCATAGCCTTTGGTCTTGAGTGCCTCGGCAATGGTGATCTCTTCGGCGGCCATTTCGTCGACTAGCGGGGCTGGGTTGAAGCTGCCGGCGCGTTTTCCCGAGAAGAAATTGGTCGCCTGGACTCTGGTCGGGTATTTGCCTGTCATGAGACTGTAGCGAGTCGGCGAACAGACTGGATTCGCTGCATAACCATCGGTGAACCTCATGCCCGAATCTGATAGCCGATCGATATTGGGCGTGTCGTAGAAGCAATCGGGGTTATTCGCTCCGATATCCATGTAGCCGAGGTCGTCGACAAGGAAGACGACCACGTTGGGTTCCTCTGCGAGGGAGTTTCCTGATAGGATAAAAAGGATCGAAACGGCGGATGAGATGATGTGTTTTGGAATCATAGAACTAAAAAGAAAGGTGAGAGTAGATGGCGCGGAGTAGCAGTTACGATTTCCCGGAATTTTAAACGGAGTGAACGAATAGTGGGTTTTGTCGTGGGGCAGGCCATTACCGAAACTTCAACACATGTGATTCCTGGCGACCAAATCCGGTGATTTCAAGTCGATTAGAATAGAGATCTGCGACCGCAAACGCATTGGTGTTTTCTGTTTCCACCATGCCGTCGAGTGTTAGGTAGTGTAGTCCCTTCGAGTCGAAATGATACCCGGCATGGTTGTGACCATTGATATAAAGCTTAGCGCAAGTGTGCTTCTGGAAAACTGCGTCTACTGAAGAGGAGTTCCAGATAGCATGTGATTCGTCGGGGAGGATAGGGTGGTGCCCAAAAAGGAGAACCGTTTCTTGTGCGTCTGAAGCGGCCGCTAGCTCTGATTCGATCCAAGTTAACTGGGTCTCACTTGGCCGACCGTTCCACGGTTTTGATCCAGCAACGCCTGCTTTTCGAAGGCGCTCTAATTCCGTCACTGCGCTTGAGTGCTCTTCCGAACCCTTGGGGTGTCGGTAGGTGCTGACCTCAGTGGTGTCGATGATGAGGAACCGGTATCCTCGTCTGCGAAAGCTGTAGTAACTCTTTTTTAAGCCCAGCTTTTTGAGTACTTCTTGCTTCTTGCTCTCTTCGACCTCGAGGTCATGGTTTCCGAGTGCGTGGTAGAGTGGAGATTTCAGCTTCGCTGCGATAGGGTTGAGAGTATCGAAGCTCCTAAAATCGCGATCGATGAAGTCTCCAAGATGGAAGACGAAGTCTAGATTGTGTCCGTTTAGAGTGCTGATAGCTGCCTCAAGCTTTGCAGGGCTTTCTCTGTAAAAACGCGATCCCTTTTTGTCTGCATCGACATACTGGCAATCAGCCATGAGGCCGAAGGAAAAAAGAGGCGACTCCTTGGGTTGGGCGAATGTGGACAAAGTAGGCGTCGCCAAAGTTGTCCCTAAGACGGCGAGATGCTGTCTCCGATTTTGCCTAGCAGAATGTGACGCTTCATTAGCACCTTTCATGACGATTTTGATCTTCTGGTATGAGAGCGAAATCTGCACAGGGCGTCAATGGTTGAGGATATCCATTTCGCTTCGCGGATTCGCCCTGCAGGTTATGGCGCGACTCCGCTGGCTATTTTCTTTTTCCAGAGTGGGATGACTGGTTACATCTTTTGATACCCCATGAATTTTAACCACCTCGATCAACTCGCCCGGCACGAAGGCGGCATCAGCCGCCGTCTCTTCACTTCGTATGTTGCCGCTCTTTCTTCTGTCCCCTGGATTGGATTGAGTAATCAGAATAAGGGAATAAATAAGACCAAGTTTTCGAGTAATCCTTTCACGCTTGGAGTCGCTTCCGGTGACCCCAATCAGGAAGGCATGGTTTTGTGGACGAAACTAGCACCGAAGCCTCTCGAACTTAACGGTGGAATGCCTCTCGATGCCTTTACCGAAGTCACCTGGGAAGTGGCGAACGACGAAGCCATTACCGATATCGTGCAATCGGGAATAGCTCCTGCCACGCCGCATCTTGGGCATACGCTCCATGTTGAAACACACGGGCTTGAACCGGATCGCTGGTATTTCTATCGTTTCCGTATTGGGGAATATGCTAGTCCCATCGGGCGAACCCGGACAATGCCGGAGGATCACGTGTTGTCAGATAAGCTGCGCTTTGCGGTCACATCCTGCCAGAACTTTGAACAGGGTCTCTACACCGCATACGAGCAGATGATGGACGATGAGCCGGATCTAGTGTTCCACCTAGGAGATTATATCTATGAGTATGCCGGTAACCCCCAGCGAATTCGTACGCATGTGGGGCCGGAGATTGAAACTCTCGAGCAATATCGTCAGCGCTACAATCAGTACCGGACCGATCCGCTGCTCCAAAAGATGCATGCTCATTGCCCGTGGTGGGTGACTTGGGACGACCATGAGTTTGATAATAACTGCGCCAACGATATTTCGGAACAGAAGGGCATTGATAAGGTCTCATTCCTCAAGCGGCGGGCGGCGGCCTACCAAGCTTACTATGAAATGATGCCGCTTCGGGCTTCAGCCTGCCCTATGGGTTCTGATATGAAACTCTACCGCAGTGGAAAGTTTGGTCGACTGGCTGATTTCTTCGTTCTCGACACGCGGCAGTATCGAACGGATCAGCCTAACGGCGACCGTAATAAGCCGCTCAACGAAGCGGCCCTCAACCCAGAGAATACAATGCTTGGCCACCAACAGCGAGGCTGGCTGCAGCAATCGATGATTCAGTCCAACTCTCAATGGAATGTGCTCGCCCAGCAGATCATGATGGGAATAGCTAATCGCCAGACAAAAGAGAATGACGAGGCGATCTACTCCATGGACCAATGGCCCGGTTATGCGAATGAGCGGAATAAACTGGTCCGTTTTTTGAAAGAACGCAATATCTCCAATCCGGTGGTTCTGACAGGGGACATCCACAGTAACTGGGTCAACGAACTTCGTGTTGATGATCTTCAACCTGACGGACCGTTGATCGCGACCGAGTTTGTCGCTACCTCATTAAGTAGCGGCGGAAACGGGGAGGCCAAACGCTCTCACCATGATCTTTATCTCGCCAATAATCCAGGCGTGAAATTCTATAATGCGGAGCGTGGTTATATTCTTTGCGACGTGACGCCGGAGCGATGGATCAGCCATTACCGAGTGGTAAATGATGTATTGAAGCCCGGAGGAAAGACCACGACGAGAGCCTCATTTCGAGTTAATGCGGGATTTGCAAAGGTTCATTCTGTGTAGGGCGTTATTAATGGCTAATAATTACTCGGGAAAAACTCTGGACATAACGGTGCCATTCTCAATTCAAGCTTCCCCACGCGGGAAGCGAAAATAATGACAAGACACATGGACTCACAAATTAGACACCTCATAACGATCCTTCTTTTAAGTGCGGCCTCATTAAGTGGAATTTCTGCCAAGGATGTTTCAAAACCTAATATCATCCTCATTATGGCCGATGACGTCGGCTATGAGTGTTTCAGCGCCTACGGTAGCGAAGAGTTCTCAACGCCACGACTAGATGCGCTCGCCGCCGGTGGCATGCGCTTTGATCATTGCCATTCGACGCCGCTTTGCACGCCTAGTCGAGTGAACTTGATGACCGGGAAGTCGAATGTCTTCAACTATGTCGATTTTGGGGTCTTCCCCAAGGGTGAGCCGACCTTCGCCAACTATTTTAAGGACCAGGGTTATGTTACAGCCGTGGCCGGAAAGTGGCAGTTGATGACTCCCGATGACGGCATCTCGCCCGAAGAGGCGGGTTTCGATCGGCATTGCGTCTGGAATATTCCCGGGACGGAGCGGTCCCGTTATTGGAGGCCTTCGCTAATGCACGACGGCGAGGTCGTTAATTACGGTGAGAATGACTATGGCTCAACCATCATCGCGGATTACCTGATCGACTTCATTAAAACCAATCAGAGTAAGCCATTCCTCGCTTACTATCCGATGAACCTCCCACATAATCCTTTTGACCCAACGCCGCGCAGCAAGGATCGCCAGAGCAAAGATGCGAAGCAGAATTTTATCGACATGGTCGCCTACATGGACCATTGCGTCGGTCGGATCGAGGATACCCTGAGCGAACTCGGACTGCGGGAGAATACGTTGATGATCTTCACAGCGGACAATGGCACGAACTCTAAACTGAAGATCGACTTCTTTGGGGACGAGCTTAACGGAGGCAAAGGCTTCACGCATGACCATGGCACCAAGGTTCCCCTGATCATGAACTTTCCTGGTCGTATCGAACCCGGTCAAGTGAGTGAAGACTTGACCTGTTTTTCCGATATTTTTCCAACCATTGTTGAAGCAGCAGGACTACCCCCGAAAGAAATTTCGGAAGGGGATGGGTGGAGCTTCTGGCCGCAATGCCTCGGAAGAGATGGGAAGCAACGTGAGTGGATCTATGGCTATTATTTTCCTCGCCCCTTCTCACAGAAGTTCGACATGATGTATTCGCACTGGGAAGTCGCTTGGGCTCGTGACAAGCGCTACAAACTCTATCGTGACGGTCGCTTCTTTGACGTAATCGATGATGTGAGAGAAATGAATGTCCTAGGCGACGTTGAGGAGTTGAGAGCAGTGCGTGAGCGCCTTCAATCTGCACTGGATAGTTATCCCCAAAGGGGGGCTAAAATTGATTACGAGCGCGTCACCGGGAAGC
>Ga0160423_10000744_pt1 | contig 27058 bp, 28 predicted proteins | sample CRUFie14St8metaG_FD_108191 | JGI IMG/M metagenome (GOLD analysis project Ga0160423, IMG submission 108191) | Marine microbial communities from the Costa Rica Dome - CRUD Field 142mm St8 metaG | ecosystem: Environmental > Aquatic > Marine > Oceanic > Photic zone | place: Costa Rica: the Eastern...
AACGAAATTTATAATTAAAAAAAAAGAAAACAAAATGGGACTAATTGTTATACCAATTTGTGCACTAATACTATGTATTGGGGGTGCACGAGGATTTATTAAAATGAATAACACCAATACAAGAGTAGAGAATCTCGAACGAATGTTAGATGTATTAGACAACCACCTCGAGATGTTAAACGAAATAGAAAACAGCTCGCCAACGAGCTATAATGTTAAACCAAATAAATAAATACAGATGAAAAAGAAAGATGTTTATCTAAAGAATGTGTGCTTTATCCTTGCAGTTATGTTGGGTATTGCATCAGTGTTAAGTTTCATGGGAGACTTTAGTGCACGTGAAGTGCAAATGCAAACAAGAATAATGACAGGTATGTGGTGGCTCTTTCAGTCAACAGCCTTCTTAGTATTTTACTTTAATATAATCAATAAAAACAAATAAGTTATGAAAAAGAAAGAATTTGATAAGGATATAATTGCAGGTATTGCAGTACGTATCGTGGATAAATTTGTAGATGAAGGATTATGTCCCGACTGCATAGATACTGATGAGTCAACTGAGTTTCAATATCAAGATATTATTAGAGATTATTTAGAGGAAGTATTAATCAACAAAAACAAATAGCATGAAGAATGAAGTAGTGTTCGGTTTAAAAGACGAACGAGATATGACCAACCAAGAGTGGTTGGATTGGCAAAAAGAATTAGAGGATGCAACATACCCTCACGACCAAGAGTATTACGACTCACTCAAACTTTACTCAGTCTTTTGGAAAGACGTGGAGGTAAACGACTTGTACTTAACAAATCTTGAAGCACACAAGTTGGCAAGGACTTGGAGAGAGATAACCCAATGTGAAAATTGGAGTGATGTTGAGGTTGTGAGAATGGTAAAGGATGATGGTAGTATAGTAGATATTAAGGCTCACATGGAGCGTTGGAATAATTATTTAAAAAAAAAGATAAGTCATGACAACAACAATGATAGTAGCCACAATAGTGGCGAGTAGTTTAGTAAGCATAGTGGTAAGTAATATCACAGCAAAAATGTATATGCTTCAACGAAAGATTAAACACTTAGAGTCTAAGTTAGACGCAATAGATAGGCACGTTGACCGAATAGATGGACGAGTCTATGCATTAGAGAACGAAAGAAAAGTTAAACCTAAAAAAAAATAAGCTATGAAAAATAAATTCATAAAACAATTTGCCGAAGAAAATCTTAGGCAAGCTACGTACAATGGTACGCAATTCGGAGATAACATAGAGGCAGGAGACCAAGTGTTAGTAATGAAAGTAAGTGGGTTCTATGTAGACAAGGACTATGTAGACCAAGTTAACTACAGCAATGAGGAGAGGGACTATGCATACACCACAAGATTGAAAGGGGACAAATATCTTTTACTTAAATCGTGGGAGAAAAATCATCAGAGATATATTGAGTGGACACCATTCATGTATGTAGTAGATGGGAGTGAACTAATCTTTGAGAGTCCATGGAGTGATGAAGAGATGTTAAGGTTTGCACGAGTAAGTGCAATGGGTTCATACGGAGATTACAAGGGGTGTAAAACTATCGAGGAGAAGCTAATGAAATTCAAGCAACTGAATGAGAAAGGCAGGATTAAATAGCTCGTCAACGAGCCATGAGTCAAACAAAATAAAAGATTAAAACCTGTTAATAACTTTTTTAAAATGTCTTGGAATTGTCATTTATTTGTAGTACTTTTGTATTGTTGTTGTCGAGGGCACTATATATACTATATATGTTAGCTCGTCAACGAGCCAACGAGGACGCTGAAAATCGTAAAGAGAGTAGGCATAACTGATTAACATTAAGGACAAATGAAATCAACCATTATTAATTTAACGCTTGTGGGTGTATGTATATCCACATTAGTATTCGTAGGTATTTATTATTCATACGCCTACGGAATATAGATGGCTCGCCAACGAGCCATTGACCTTACCCCATGTCAGCAACGGCATGGGGTTTTGGTAGTGTAAATAATTTAGTAACCAATTAATATATTATGCAAAACAAATTAACAATAGCAGAAGTGCTAACAAAACTTGATGAGAACATGGGGACTGTGTTCCACAAAACATTATTCACTCGAGAGGAAGTGATTAAATTATTAAATAGGATTGAAGAACCTCAAGCTAATGAGGGACGAATCAACATGACTAAGGCAGCCTTTCAGGCGTATGTTACAGACCTGTTTGCAAAGCTATCTATAAGTGAGAGCGTATCAAACGAAGAGTCAAGTGCTTGGGTAGATGATTGGGACTATGACCTTGAGTTAGATGGCAACGAGATACACGTGAACCCATTATCATTCCACTTTGGGAGTGAAATTTATGGAGAGATTGAGTCTGCTCAAGACCAACTATTAGATGTAGTAATAGACAACATGTGTGATGACTTCTCATTCATTGAGCATACACCACAAACACTTGCAGAAATTGAGCAACCAACAGTATGTTTAAATGGTGCAACGGAAGAGTAAAAGTAATGGCTCGGCAACGAGCTATATTGTTTAATTAAATAAAATCAAATATTATGTGTGAACAAAATGGAATCGCCTACGAACTAACAGGCGAACGAACAAGAGGGCAACGAGTAGACTATCATTGTAAGCTACCACCCCTCAAACTAAACAAGACCAAGTACAAAGTAGATATTGCAGGTCTAAGAAAACGAGAGCAACGTGACTCGCTCATTGATTTGGGTGGAGATTATGAGACCAAGTTTACTATCGGTATGGAGGTGGAGAAGGAAGACATATCACGTAGTTCTATCTATGAGTACAGATTATTCTGTGGCTTCGAGAGAGACAGTAGTTGTGGTACTGAGGCAGTTACCCACATACTACCATTGCTCCCACGCTGTAGTTGGAGAACGAAAATCTACAACCTAATGTACCAAGCAGAGAGAATAATAGATGACAGATGGAGTCCGAGCAATTCAGATTGTGGTGGGCATATCACAGTGGCATGCGAGGGTATGTCATCAGTTGACCTGCTCAAGAAGTTACGTAAGTATAGTGGCATAATGATGTACCTATATAGACACAGACTCAAGAACTCTTACTGCAATGGGAATCTAAACATGAGGACACAAGTAGAGAGCAACACCCCCAAGCATATGAGAAAGTATAACTATACCTACAATGGACAGAACGGCAGGTATAATATGGTGTTAGCCAAAGCAAATGGGACAGTTGAGTTCAGACTTGTCAGTAGATTCACGTCCGTTCGACAGATGATGAGGAGATACGAGCTGTTCTATGAGCTAATGGATACGGCAGTGAACTATCCAAGACGACAACACAAAGTATTCTATGCCAAGATACGTCCCATCCTAATGATGATGTATAACAATGACACCCACAAAGTAGATGAGGCATTGGATTATGCAGCGAGCTTTGACTTGTTTATAAACGAGGGAAAGATAGACGCTAACACATTGCCCTTTCTTGATGGGGACTTCTACAATACAGGTAGGTGGACACAGTGTGCAATAGAGAGAGAGTTGTACTACTATAACAAGCGTCAAGACAACAGAGAATATGGTTGGAAGATAGAACAATGGAAGTAGCTCGTCAACGAGCCAAAGATAAGTGGAAGGTACGACCACTATTTCGTACCACAAATTAAATTAAATTTACAATTATGTGTGTAATTATTATTAAACAAAAACAAAACAAGGTTAGTCGAGAAACCTTAGAAAACTCGGCAATGATAAACCCTGATGGTATGGGTGTAGTATGGTTGGATACCTTTGACGTATCATATCACAAGTCTAATGAGTGGGAGATACTTGACACCACTCGACCATACATTGCTCACTTCAGATATGCGACAGTGGGTGCAGTGAACAGAGACAATACTCATCCATTCGTATGTGGTAAGCAGAAAGATGAACTGCTTATGATGAACGGAACTATCAAGGGTATGGGTAACTTCATCAAGTGTGATAGCAAAGTGTTGGCTGAGAAACTTGGGGACATACCACGTAAGAAATGGAAGAAGCACCTCGCCAAGTATAGTAGTAGGTTTGTCAGTATCAATACCAAGACTAAGACCTTTCAGATATACAACAGACACTTGTATACTTTCAAAGATGGTGTGTGGTATTCCAAGACCAACGTGTTGCAGGACAATGTGATAGGTGTATATGGTACACTAAAGAAAGGGTACAGCAATTATAATTGGTACTTAGATAAGTCAAGATATGTGGGTGCAGGTAAGACACAAGACAAATATCCTCTTATCATCAGTGGATTACCATACCTCATCAATGAGAAAGGTAGAGGACACAACGTAGAGATTGATGTGTTCAAAGTAAATGACTCAGTGTTCAAGGACATTGATGGATTGGAGTCGCACCCTACTTGGTACAGACGTGAGAAGATACCTGTGAAGATGGATGATGGTAGCATTGTAATGGCTTGGGTATACTTCAACATACAAGAGAGAGTAGGTAACAGAGAGTTACACAAGACATACAAACAATCCAAGCCACGCAGTACATATGGTTGGAGCACATGGGATTCATGGGATGATTGGACACCAAGCTACAAGTCAACACCAAAGAAGAATACTGCATGGGATTCATGGGAGGACACGACCTACGTTAAACAAGAGGAGAACTTCTTTACCTCAACACCCAAACAAACAGAAGACACAGACAAGTTCTTAGAAGAGTGGGAAAATAGAGATAAAGACATTAGTGAAGATAGTAACATGCTTGTTACACCACACTGTATTGATTGTTACTCGGGTACACTTGAGCATGATAGGTTTAATATGTACTACTGCAATTCATGTGGTGGTTGGTTCACTGAAGAAGAGGTTGACAAGTATCACCTCTATTCATAATGGCTCGTCAACGAGCCACACACATAAGGATGGGGAGGGAAAGTCTCTCCCCTATTTTATAATCTTAAAAACAAATCCAATGAAAACAGTAATTAAAATTAGAAGAGTGTACTACAAGTACGCAGAGATTGAGATAGATGTACCAAGTACATTGCATGATGATTTCGATAGTGTGCATGACTATCTCCTTGAGAAAGAAACTGAATGGGGGTACAAGTTAGAGGAAGCACTTGATAAAGCAGAACTTATACAGGGAAATGGTATGGACTCAGATGATGGATGGACTGACATAAGAGAGACAGAAGAAGTGAGATACGAGGTAGACCCTGAAGGAGATTCATACTTGATAGGTGGACACATATAAAACAAATACCATGAGCAGATACAAAACCATATTCAGATTGAATATATTTAAATACAAAATACGAATTTATAAACTAAGATAATTATGAACAACAATCAAAGTTACACAGTAAAACAAATGGAAGAGATAATAAATTTCATTGAGAGTCCTAAGCATGCTGAGGACAGTGAGTCTAAAGGATACCTATCAGACGGAGAGGTATTAGATATTGTTACCGACAAACTAAAACAGTGGGTGGATGAAGCAAAGAAAGAAGGGTACTCTACATTCGTAGACATACACTCTTTGTCCATAGCGACAAGAGACTTGAGGAATATACTTGAACAACGAGGATACTACGCAGGTAATATGTGGTGTGTTGAGGATGTACAAATGAACTATGACGCTTCTAAAGAAGAAGCAATAGAGGTACTTGACAAAGTGTTTAGTAGTGAGTGGATGTCTATGAGAATTTTTGAAATGATTGATGAACAAGCCTATGATATGGGATTAAATCTAATAGAATGAAGAAAGAAAAACTAATGTGTTGTTTGTGCAACCAAGAAATAAAACCTTGCCCTCGTACAGGATGGGATAAAGGACACAACCCCGCTCCTTTGGGAGAAGAAGGAGATAGATGTTGCGACAAATGTAATGACAAGCATGTATTACCTACACGCTTGTTAGCTATGATGAGTCTCGATAGAATTAATAACAATCAAAACTAATAAGATGCAGTGGATTAAAACAGACGGAACAATAGAAGAGGTAGCTGTTGACAAGGACAATAGCCTTAAGCAAATGCAAGATGCAGTGGGTGGGTACATTGAACTAATATACCTATCAGACAACAAGGTCATGGTGGTAAACGAAGAGGGACTAATCAAGAGACTACCTTACAATCACACTGCAAGTAAACTTGCAGGACAAACCATAGTGGGTAACGTACTCACATGTAAAGGAAAAGATTTAGATTAAACTACTTGGAATTGTAGTTTCTTTTAACTATCTTTATAGTATTAATATAAATAAATTAAGGACAGATGAACATTATATTCAAGGAGATTCTATTTCAGAAGCTCAAAGAAAAACCAAACAGAAAATTTATACGTAGGTTACAGAACTACGTAGATAATACAGATGAGATGACGCTCGAGGACTTCCAAAGTTTCGGCAGGTTTATGTCAAGGTGGAAATTCTTAGATGAGATAATGATTCTATCAGAGTTTCGTTCTAAAAATTTAAACCAACGAATACTTTTATCTGACTGTTCAGATGTAGTGGTATACTTAGATGGATTTTATATTCAAGTATTAAAGGACAATACTTTTTATAAACGAATTGGAGATGAAGAGATGCAGTCAAAAGATATTACAGAGGTTGAAAAATTCTATTGGGATAAACACGTGTATAAATACAAACAGATAAACTATGGGAAGGACTAAAGATATTTATATCCAACAGCTACAGGAGGATATAAACAATGGTGTGTATGACAAGGACATATACGAAAGAGATGGCTCGTCAGCGAGCCATGAAGTTAAACAGAAAATTAAATCAAATGAAAAAAAGAATCTTCAACAAGTATGTAGATAAGATATGCGAAGCATACTACATAGATGAGAGTGAGTTGTTTGCCAAAGATAAGCGTAGTGATTTAGCAGATGCAAGACACCTGCTATACTACCTATCTCTTGAAGCACCCATGACTCTTGCTCAATTAAAAAAGTATATGATGGATAACAACTATAAGATTAGTCACTCATCTATCTATCATGGTTATAACAAAATAAAACTATTGACTGAAACCAATGATGATATACAAGATATAGTAAAGAGTATAAGAAAAGAATGTACAAGTTAAATGACATATTTAATCAGGCAAATACTGATGAGGTTAGTATCAACATTGATGGTGCAGAATATGAAGCACGTCTCCGACAAGGAATCAAGATAACAAGGGAAGGGAATGACGTACAGATATTCAACACAACTATTGGTGTGTTCTATAAAGAGATAACAACAGAACAGTATCAAACTTTCTTAGAGTATGGATGGGTAGTAGGTGTATATAGATTAGCACTTGTCAACTACAAGAGAAAATTAAATGTAATAGAAGATAGGATGAGGAGTGAGGTTAACACAAGGAAGAATGACAAGAGAATTAAATCACTGAAGAAAGCAAGGACAACTATACTAAAAGACTATAGAAGAATAACAAAACAAATAAATAAATATCTAATCAAATGAAAACAATTAATATCAAAGGGAAAGAATATGTTGAGGTTAACGAAAGACTAAAACATTTTAGAGCTAACTATAAAGACCACTCGTTAGTGAGTGAGGTGTTAGACAAGACAGACACAAGCATACTAATCAAGGCAACCATCTCAGATAAAGAAGGTAGAGCATTGGCTACAGGTTTAGCTGAAGAAGAGAAGGGTAGTACCTTTATCAACAAGACAAGTTACGTAGAGAACTGCGAGACATCAGCTTGGGGTAGAGCATTGGCTAACTTTGGGATAGGACTTGATGTATCAGTAGCATCAGCAGATGAGGTAAGCAATGCCATAGCTAATCAAGATAAGAAACCTGCACCAAAGAAAACAACTATTGAACTTGAGATAGGTAGTAATAATTGGGAGAAGGTTCTTAATTATGTAGCTGCCAACAAGGAGAAAGGTTTGACTGCAATAGTTAAAGAGTTACAACGCAAGTATGATGTAACAACTAAGCATAAGACAGAGTTGAAAAAGAAATTCAAAATTAAATAGAATGAAAACACAGGACATACTAAAGAAGTTAGAAGATGATAGCAATTACTATGGAGACTTTGGTAAACAATACCTCAGCAACTCAGACATAGGTACACTTCTATCTAACCCTAAAGAGTTTAGGATAAGCAGACCCGACAACAAGAACTTTGCTGAGGGTAGATTCTTTCATCAGTTATTACTTGAGCCTGAGAAAGCAGAGGATACCTTGTGTGTTGACGTGTCATCACGTAATTCAAAAGCATACAAGGAGTTCATAGCTGAACACAATGTAGAGGTAGCACTACTGAGTAAAGAGTGTAATAATATATTAGACTTGGTTCAAACAATCAGAGGAAATATATTTATGTTTGATAAGATGACAGAGGAGACAAATGAATATGAGAAGCCTGCTATTGGTACGATTAAGGGTATGCAATGGAAAGGTAAGGCAGATATATTATGCGAGGATTGTATCATTGACCTCAAGACTACATCAAACATCAACGACTTCAAGTGGTCGGCACGTAAGTACAACTACGATAGTCAGTGTTACATATATCAAGAGTTGTTTGGTAGACCATTAGTATTCTATGTGATTGACAAGAATACTAAGATGCTTGGTGTGTATGAACCATCAGAGGAGTTCGTACAGAATGGAATGTTAAAGGTAGATAGAGCTATCGAAGTATATAATAAATTCTTTGGGGAACATCCAACAGAAGATATAGAATCTTTTATAATTAACGAGGTACTATAGCTCGTCAACGAGCTACTATCCATACGTCTCAAATGGATAGTGGTTTGTTATATTTTTTATTGAGACAAATTAAATATATGTTATGGCAGAAGATAAAATTTTTGCAGATGGATTCTCTTTCAAGAGAAGAGAGAACGCACCCGACTTTGTAGTTGGTAATGTTAATGTTAAAGTAGATGACGCTATTGCTTTCTTGAAAAAGAATAACAAGAAAGGGTGGTGTACTTTAAATATTAATCAGGCTCGCAGTGGTAACTACTACATGGAGCTTGATACTTGGGAGCCTAAAGCTGAGGCATCCACAAAAGAAACTGAGAAGGATGGGTTGCCATTCTAATCGGTATGTTAATTGGTTACGAGAAGGGGGAAGTAACTATCCCCCTTTTCTTATGACAGTTTTTTTATTCATATATAGTATATATAATTTATTATATTTATTTTTATTCTCCCATATATGAAAGAAAAAAATCGACATATCGGCAGGACATCTGATAATCAGTTAGTTAAGAAAAAATAATCGACATAAGAACGACATAAAGGACAAAAAAATGACACACAACATTACAATATTCAGGTCTATTAAGGAGACAAGCACTCCTTTTTATAGAAATGTAGAGGAAATATTAGAAAGAATTAAGAACGGAGCAAGCAGAGACTTAGTTAAAAGTATACGACTTGAGTCAAACAAATCCGAGAGACAAGAGTTAAAGAAACATTTACCTGCGATTTGTTTCTCCGGGAAGTTTACCAAAAGAAATGATTCATCACTACTTGAACACAGTGGTTTGATTTGTTTAGACTTTGATGGCTACACTAAGAAGAAAGATTTACTTGGAGCAAAGCAAGGATTCAGTGAGAACAATTATGTGTACTCCGTATTCTTATCTCCATCAGGGAATGGACTAAAGGTACTCGTTAAGATACCACAAGATGAAGAGAACCATACCAACTATTTCAATTCACTTAAAACATATTTCAATTCAGAATACTTTGATAAGACATGTAAGAATGTATCACGAGTATGCTATGAAAGTTATGACCCATTGATACACATCAATGAGAAGGCAAGCACATGGGATAAGATAGAAGAGCCCGAGTACAAAGAGGTAGTAAGACATAGAGATGTAGCCACCATACCTATCACTGACGAAAATAAAATAGTAGACATACTAATTAAGTGGTGGAAAAAGAAATACCCAATGGCTGAGGGACAACGAAACCAAAACTGTTATGTACTTGCATCAGCGTTCAATGACTTTGGGATTAATAAAGAGTTAGCTAAGTATGTACTTAATCAATATGCAACCAAAGATTTTAATCAACGTGAGATAATAAGAACGATTGACTCAGCGTATTCAAACACCAATAACTTCGGCACTAAATACTATGAGGATGAAGAGAAAGTAAATAGCATTAAGGTTAAGTTGAAGCGTGGTGTATCTAAGAAAGATATAAGGGAAGAGCTTAGTCGTAATGACATGGAAGATAATGTCATTGACTCAGTATTAAATAAAGCTGAAGAAGATAATAAGAAGCAAACCTTTTGGACAAAGAATGACAAGGGAGTAATAAAGATAGTACACGTATTGTTTAAATTGTTCTTGGAAGAGAATGGATTCTATAAGTATTGTCCTGAAGGTAGTAAGAACTATGTGTTTGTCAAGGTAACTAATAACCTAATCGACCACACCTCAGAGAAAGAGATAAAAGATTTTATACTCAATCATCTTATTGACTTAGATGATATAAGTATATACAATTACTTTGCAGACAACACACGTTTCTTTAAGGACGAGTTCCTTACATTGCTGTCATCTATTGATGTGTACTTTATAGAGGACACTAAGAATACTTCGTACTTGTACTACAAAAACTGTGCAGTCAAGATAGATAAAGAAGATGTGATACCTATAGACTACATAGACTTGGGTGGTTACGTATGGAAAGACCACGTAATAGATAGGAACTTTAACAAGTGTTCTATAATCAACTGTGACTTTCAAAAGTTTATTAATAACATATGTAAGAGAGATGAGAGTAGAACAAAGTCAATGGAGTCTACACTTGGATACATGATGCATGGATATAAGAACCTCAGCTATTGCCCTGCTGTAATATTAAATGATGAGGTTATATCTGACAACCCCGAGGGTGGTACAGGTAAGGGATTGTTTATCAATGCACTACAGAAGATGAAGAAAGTTGTAGTCATTGATGGTAAATCATTTGCATTTGAAAAGAGTTTCGCATACCAACTTGTATCAGCAGACACGCAGATACTTTGCTTTGATGATGTGAAGAAACACTTTGACTTTGAAAGATTGTTCTCGGTTGTAACTGAGGGATTAGCTCTTGAGAAGAAGAACAAGGATGCTATCAAGATACCATTTGCCAAGTCACCTAAGATTGCAATCACTACTAACTATGCAATCAAGGGGGCAGGTAATTCTTTTGAGAGAAGGAAGTGGGAGCTTGAGTTACACCAACACTACTCAAAACATTACACACCTCTTGATGAGTTTAATAAATTAATGTTTGGCGATTGGGATGATGAAGAGTGGTGTGTCTTTGATAACTATATGATTAGTTGTATACAGTTATACATGAACAAGGGATTAATAAGAAGTCAGTTCGTAAATCTAAAGGTAAGAAAGCTATCGGCTGCTACCTCACATGAGTTTATAGAATGGTGTGGTTTAATTGATGGGCATGCTCCTAACAATTTATTAATACCTCATCACACCATATACAAACATGACTTATACTTAGATTTTATAACAGAGAATCCTGACAACCAACGCAAGTTAAGTCGAACAAGGTTTTACAGATGGCTAAAGACCTATGGTATATTTAAGTATGACGTTGAGCCTCTTGAAGGTAGAGATGGTGGTGGTAGATGGATAGAGTTTAGAACTGTGCAGGACATTGAGGAGAACGGAAAGTTAGAGTTATGATGGAGTATAGAGATTATCAGTTGGCTATTATAGAGTTAGGTACTTCTATAATAAATGTTCACGACTTCTTATATCTTGCTATGGAAGTTAGAACAGGTAAGACACTAACAAGTCTTGGTATATGTGAGCAACTTAATGTTGAACACGTACTCTTCTTAACTAAGAAGAAAGCAATCAGTTCAATTACATCTGACTTTGATATGCTATGTCCTACTAATTTTATATTGTTTACTATTAACTATGAGAGTATGCATAAGCTACCTGATGTTAAGTGGGATGTAATAATATGTGATGAAGCACACAGTCTTGGTGCATTTGCTAAACCAAACAAGAGAGCAAAGGCAGTCAAAGAATTGATACAAAAATGTAATAGTAAAGTTATTCTTATGTCGGGAACACCTACACCTGAGTCATACTCACAGATGTATCATCAGGTGTATGGTATTCCTAACAATCCTTTTAAAGAATACAAAAACTTTTACAAGTTTGCTCATGAGTATGTGAATGTAACACAGAAAAAAATAAATGGAATGCTTATTAACGATTACTCTAAGGGACTCAATTCTATTTTAGATATGATGACACCATACACTATACGTTTTTCACAAGAGAACGCAGGTTTTAAAGTTAAGACAACAGAGAATGTATTGGAGGTAGACATGAAACCATATACTTATGACATGACTAAACGATTACAAAAAGATTTAGTGATTGAAGGAAAGAAAGAAACCATACTTGCTGATACACCTGTGAAGTTAATGATGAAGTTACATCAGATGTTCTCAGGTACAGTGAAGTTTGAATCCGGTAACTCTATGGTCATGGACTATAGTAAGGCTGAGTTTATTAAGAAACATTTCAAGGGTAAGAAGATTGGAATCTTCTACAAGTTTACAGCAGAACTTGCTGCACTAAAAGAAATCTTTGAAGATAAACTAACCACTGAGTTGGAGGAGTTTAATAAGACCGACAAATGTATAGCGTTACAAATAGTTAGTGGGCGTGAGGGTATCTCATTAAAGAAAGCACAAGCTCTTGTGTACTACAACATTGACTTCAGTGCTACGTCTTATTGGCAGAGCAGAGATAGGATGACAACTAAAGACAGACTATACAATGATGTGTATTGGATATTCTCTAAAGGAGGAATTGAAAAACAAATATATAAAGCAGTAACCAAGAAGAAAGATTATACTATTAACCATTTTAAAAAACAATTTATATGACACCTGAAGAACAAATAAAACATATGTATGAAGTAATACAACAGAAAGAAGAAAAGATTAAAAACTTAATAGAGTTGAAGTTAGAATTAACAGACTCACTGAACCATGCATATGCAAAGTTAAGTCACTTAAAGAAAGAAATTCAAGAGTTAGAGAATCAAATTTATGTGGGGGTATAGATTTAATTTTTTTCAAAAAGGATTTTGTATCTTTACATTAAATGACTGAGCAACAAATCCAATCAAAAAGAATTAAACAACTCGAAGATGAAGGGTACTATGTCATCAAGTTAGTAAAGACTAACAAGAATGGAATACCTGACATCATTGCTATACCAAAAGATAGCGGTGTCTTATTCAGTGAAGTCAAGACACCCAAAGGAAAGGTATCTAAGCTACAAGAATATAGATTAAAAGAGTTAAAAGAACATGGATGCAGAACAGAAATATACCGAGGTTGAGTTCACAAAGTTTCAAGTGGACAGTGAGTTCTTATATACGTTAGATACTCTTCCTCGACCATATGGTATACAGATAGCACACCAATTAGATATTAACGCTGAGTCCCTTCCCGAAAAGGATGGATGGCTACAATACATAGCCGGAGTAGTTAGACTTGAAGAGCCTATGTTCTTTGAGATTGAATACTTAAAACAAAAAGGAGAGGTTCCTATATGCACAGGTCTCAAAGAGATTGATGTAGATGAGTACCTTGATAATATAAACTTAAATCAAATTTTAAAAGATGAACACGTACAAGATAACACATACTAAGTTAATACCAAGTGACATTGACCCTACTAAAAAAGTATATGACTCAACACATTATACTATTGTTCATGCAGAAACTGAAGAGGATGCATTAGCAAAAGTAAAACCTGAGATTATATTACATGTAGAGAATAGAGGAAAACAAAAGGAGGATATATTTAATCATTGGTGGGAAGCATGGAGTAATAAAATACAAACCAAAAGAAAAGATTTGCAACATGAGATACGACAAATTAAATCCCCTTCTAAGAAAGTTAAAAAATAATTAGTAACTTTATAAACACTCATGAAAATAAGTGCAGTAGAAAGAGAGAGACTACATCATATTAACATTGTGATGAGGGAACTGCATGAAAAAAATAATCAAATTTACGAACACTTAGTAGACAGAGAATATGAGGAGTTAAAGTCTGTTATATCAGAACAGATTGATGTCCTTAAAGTTTTATTAGATTCGTTAGAAGATGAAATCAATTAGACCAAGACTACAAGGGAAAAGAAAAGCAGCCTTTGAAAATCTAAACAAGAAAGAAAAAAAAATATTAGTGATAGGAGATTTGCACGCACCATTTATTCAGGAAGGATACTTGGAGTTCTGTCAGCACATATATAATATATACAACTGTAACCATACAATATTTATTGGTGACATTATAGATAACCACTACTCAAGTTATCACGAGACAGACCCTAATGCTATGGGTGGAGGGGATGAACTGACTGCGGCTATCAGAAAACTAAAGCCATGGAAGGAATCATTTAAGAAAGCAGACGTAATCATTGGCAACCATGACCGCATGATAATGAGACGAGCTTTCTCATCTTCTATACCTAAGCAGTGGATTAAGTCATACAATGATGTGCTTGGAACTAAGTGGAATTGGCAAGACAGAATAGTATATGACAACGTACAGTACGTACATGGGGAGGGTGGCACAGCAAGGACACGTGCAAAGAACGACATGATGTCTACCTGTCAGGGACATATACATACACAGGCGTATGTGGATTGGACAGTAGGCACACATGAAAAGATATTTGGAATGCAAGTGGGGTGTGGTATAGACAGAACTTCATATGCTGCTGCTTACGCAAAGAACTTTAAGAAGCAGGCGATAGGAGTTGGAGTAGTAATAGGTGGACACACCGCCTTTAATTGCATGATGAACTTATGAGATTTGAAACTATTGAGGACACACAAAGAGAACTAAAAGCAATCAAGTCTTTTGTTAGAATATTCCAAGGCTCATTCAAGAAGCTTGGAGAAAATGATATTGACTACAAAGTATTTAATAAAGAAGGTACACTCGTAGCGTACGCTGAGGTGAAGGGTAGGCTAAGACCAATGAGTAAAGCGTTCCCATTACCTGTAGCTGTACGTAAGTTAGTCAAGCTATCAGATAAAAGATTGAATCCAATAATGATATGGGCATGTGAAGATGGACTCATCTACTCACCCGTAGATAAACTCAACGGAGATATAAGATGGGGAGGTAGACCACCCCGAGAAGGAGCAGTCAATGACGCTGAACTCATGGCATACTTTCCTTTCACTAAGAAATTTAAGTACGTTAAGTATTATCAATAGCTCGTCAACGAGCTATTTCATATCTTTCATATACTCATCTAACTCAGACTCTTCAATCCCCATATCTAAAAGGTCTTGCCTTACATCTTCTTCAGTCTCGCCCTCCTCTGCTCCTTTAGGTCTGTATGATTTGCTTATACCTCTTAACTTATAATAGTCTTCATCCTTTTCAAAGAAGTCACCATCTCCTATTGTCTTGTTATACAAGGCTACAAATGGGTCAGTGTTTATTCCTATTATATTAATAAGCATTTTAGGAATGTCTTTGTATTTAGGTTTACCTTCATAAGCTTGTCTAAATTTATTCCATGCCTGCATCACAGGGTTAACTCCTAAATCCTGAGACCATGTTTTACCTTCTTGATAATAATTATCCATGGCTTCTATTACAGGTCCGATAAATGGTACAGCCGCTAAAGAATTAAACCCAAGCATAACTTTTTTCATATGCTTCATTACCTTTTCTTTATCTTCATCATCTCCAAAGGCATACTTAAATATATTAGACATATATATAAACGCTACGTTGGCTACCCCAAGGTTAAGAACTAATGAACGCATGTCTTGTTTACGTGGCATTCGACGTCGGCTTATAGCCTGCATTATATTAGATGAAGCTTGAGCTATCTTGTTTTGTTGTAAGAAAGGAGTACTTCCAAACATAGTAAAAGCTCTTAGGTAATCATTACTTTCTAATTGTAATCTGTTCTTTTCTGTTTCACTTCTTGTCTGTTGGGTTGCTTCATATCTGTTAAACTTTCTTAATGCTTCCTCTTGACTCATTCCATTCCTTATATCTCTTCGATAGTTAATCATGTATCCCATTACTCCAAGAACATCTCCAATCATAGTAGGATAAGACCCAACCTTTCTTATCTTCCCCGGTAACAATCTTAACTTACGAGGAATAATACTTTCAGAATCTGCTGTCTCATTGTATTTTATTCGAGAACCTGATTCAAGACCCCACAAATCTCCCTTAGCTGCTTCTTGTATTCTGTTTCTAAAAGTAGGTGATACTCGGTACGCTTGAGTAATAGGACCATCAGGAATACCCAAGCTTTCTCTTAACGACTTAGGCATTAGCTCAAACGCTAAAGAAGCTGTAGTTGTTGACATGTCCACCATAAACATAAGCATATCAGCAGCACTTTTTGTTAATCCTAAACCATCAACATCTCTTTTTATTAATCCCGAATCATAATCTTCAAATGCATTTATAAAAGAGGTGGCTTGCTTAGGAATCTGCCATAGTTTAAATCCTAAAACAAATGAAGAGAAATTGTTAAGAGCTTTTCCAAAAATACTTTCGGGTCCCTTTGATTGAAAAGCATTAGGGTTTATGGTAGTCATCAAGTTTCTAAGATATACTTCCTTTAAACCTGTGACATCAAGCACACTATTAACGCTGTCCATATTCACAATGTCTCTTATAATTTTAACTCCCTCAGCATAGGCTTTGAACCTTTCCATTTGTTCAAAGTGAGAGCTTAACTCTGCAGTAAACGTATATCCTTTTAAAGGAATCCTTCCACTTACATTAGTTCTTTCATGTAATGCAGGTGCTGTCTCTGCATTAAACACTTGATTAAAATCAACGTCTCCTTTTTCTAATTGTTTTTGAATTTTGTTTCTGTCTGATTGAGGGTTGGTTGTTTTAGTTGGGAAATAATTTTCCACATAAGGAAGAGCTGCACTATTTACCTGCATGTATACATCATTAACGCTATTGTAATAATCATTACTTAAGTAGTCAACCATTTTGTCTGCATACTCTATCAACTCAGGTTGTAATTGGTCTATAATCTCTTGTATTCCTTCGTCAGTTATAAATGTTCCTCTACCTTTTTTGTCTGTACCTACCCTTAACTTCTCTCTTTGTACTTCATTCTTAGATAATGCATATATTCTTAACGCTTCATCACGAGTATAAACATTATCTTGTACTGTTATGTTTGGTTGAGCAAGCATGTCCACAAGCACAGCATAAGGATTTTTAAACCTACTTACTTTCTCTGCAATACCCGGAATAGTATTCAACATCTCGTTCATGTTTAATCTTTCCGCTTCGTCTCCATTTAAAAAGGCATCTCTCATATCTCGAAGCCTTTGATAAACATTTTTTGTAAAGAAACTTTTACCTACACCCTGCACATCAAGTGCATTGTTAAGGGTTTGATTGGTTGCTAACCAAGCTCTAAACCATTCAGAATATTTCTGTTTCTTTTTATTAAGAACTATTCGACTCCAATCTTTGACAGCTTTAAATGAACGAGTCTTTTTCCACTTATCAAAAAGCTTAGCTCTTTCTTGTTGTATCTCTTGTTCATCCATGAAGTCTCCGTTCTCTTTAACTAAGTAAGGATACTTTAGTTTTAATTGTTCTACGGCTTCAGCTTCAAGCTTAGCATTTCTTTTAACTCTTGCTTCTCTATTGGATTTAAACTTAGCTATCCCTTCAGCTTTTAAGTCTGCTATCTCTTCGTATAATATTTGCATTCCTTCATAGTCAAGTGATGGATAGTTGTACATCATATCATAAGCAAAGTTTGTATATAGCTTTCTTTTTTCTCTTGCCTTAAGAGGTGTTCCATCTATAGTCTTTTGTATAATGGTATCTATATCTGCTACATCCTTCCCATCTTCTAACTCTTCTTGTATTTTGTTTAAGTATTCATCTAAAAGTTCACCACTATTTTCTGCTTTTAAAAGCTCATCCATTCTCAACCATATCTTTTTAATCTCTTGCATAAACATATTTGTATCTCCATCTACCCCTGTGGTTTTCCCTTTGTTAGCAGTACTTGACTTCTGCTTTATTATTTTTAAAGTTTTCTTTCTTAAAGAATTTATTTCTTTTTTGTTTATTCTTTCTATCTGTTCTAAGATGTTTTTAGTTTCCACTAAAACATTAGTAGAGTTTACCTTAGCCAAGCTTTTAATCATGGCGTTTAGGTTTTTGGTAGTGGTCTCATCTTGTAAGTTTCTTGGTATAGACTCACGTATCAATGCTCGTAATCTATTTCTTACCTCTTGAAGTTTCTTTTCATTTTGTTCAGCAGCTTTAGCTATTCTCTTTACATCTCTCATACGTTGCTCAACGGAAGGGTTGGCTCGTGTGTTCAATGCTCTATCTAAAAGTCTTTGTATGTTAGCCTTGTTAGCTTCATCTTGGTTTTGATAGTCTTCATTGCTCTCTATTATTTGTTGCAAGATTGCTCGTCTCTGTGCTTTTGATTTAGTGAATACACTTTCCATAGATGTACGTGGAGCACCTAACACTTGCGTAGCTGTTATTATTTTAACACCACGCTTTGCTTTAGTTATATCAAGAGTAACTTTATCTCCGTTAGGTTTTGTAAACACACCATCCTTTTCTTTACCATACTCTTTAGGATTGTTTTGCATTACTTGTTTAGCCTTAGCTATTCTCTTCTTGCTTTCAGCTACGACCTCTCTTGTTTCCATTGTAGCGTCATAGAACTTAGTCATTATATCTTCGTACATTTTTTCAGCTACCTCAAGACCACCCTCAATATTGGCTAAGTCAGCAGGCATAGCTGCCATCTGTACAGTCTGAGCCATGGCTTCTCTAATTTCTTTTATTGTACCATAGCCTCTTGACTTCAAGAACATTCTAAGAACTGCATCACTCTCACCTCTGCTTCTACCCCATGCAATAACATCTTCCATAGATGCATTGGGTGAAGGTAGTTGCTTACGATTCATACCCTCAAGCTTTTCTTTAGCCTTAGCATTCTCTTCTGTTAGAGAACGCTTTCCTGTAGCTTCTTGTTTTATTATGTAAGGTCCTTGTATATCTTTGTTTACATCTTCTACTAAACCTTGGTCGTCTTCTCTAACAGTAGGTAACTCTCTATACAGTTGTTCCTCTAATTGTTCTATTCTTTCTAACTGTTCTTCTTGCTTTACACCTTTTTTCTTTCCAAGTCTTTCAACCTTATTAATCTCAGACTTTAAATAAGCTAACTCTTTTTTGTTTTTTAATCGTTCTTGTACATTTCTTGATTCTATTTCTCCATATGTTCTTGAATACATATTAAAAGCCTCGTATACTTTTAGCATTTTCCGTAGCTTTTTATCAATAGAGTCAATCTCTTTTGCAGTTTGTACTTCATTAAGTGCAGAAAAATCCAACATGTTATCAAGAAATTTTCCAAGAACATTTTGAGTGACAGTTAGTTTTTTATTTGCTACTTCATCATAATAATATTTTGCGTCTGCTTTTAACTCTTTATATACATTGTTAAAGTTTGGATTTGTTTCTTGGTCTCTTACTATTTTAAGCAAGTCTTTCCCTTTGTTTTTACTCTTTAATAACTTAGTTAGGTTTGCTATATCCCCGGCTTGCTCGAGTGCATTTACAACTGTTATATAATGCGACATAAACTCTTTGTTTATTCTAAACATTTCATATCGCTTCCTCAATCCTTTCTGAGCTTCTGACGCAAAGATTTCTTCTTTAGTTAAATCTTCTTTGCCTTCTCCAAACTTTTCTTTTACTCTCTTGCCAAGACCTGCTTTACTTTCAACAGGGCTTGAGCCCAAAGCAAACCCTTCAAAGTGTTGGATGGCATGTTGAACTTCGTGAACAATAGTAGAAAGTATTCGAGTCTTTTGTTGAGCAGATGTAGACTTAGCAAAGTCTTCAGAGTTGGTATTAATTTTTATAATCTTAGTACCATTGTTCCAACTACCTCTTGTTTGTGTGTCATCTACAACCTCTCCTTTATCATTAGTCTCAAGCATAGGTACAAACTGCACCATAATATCTTTTATAAATGGGTAAGTTTTGTAAACTTCAGGAGCTATATATATCTCATCAAGTCGTGCTTCTCTTATAGCAGGATTCTTAGCTTCTCTTGTAAACTCTTGATAGGTTCCTTTGACTAACTTGCCATCAGGTATCTCATATCTATACTCGCCATCTATACCACGATACCATCCTGTGTTAATAAAGATTTGTTTCTCAGTCATAGGTGGATTGCCTTGATACTTCTTCGCAAACAAGTCCATGTCTTTAAGCTTTCTGCTTTTAGAAAGCCTGTCATACTCATCTCTTCTCTTGTATTCTTCTTCAGCAAATAATAAATTCTTTCTTAATTCTAAACTCATTATACCATACCTACCACCAAGTTGTTTTCTTTTCTGTGCAGGTGTCATCTTACTGAACTCCTCATTGACTTTCATAGGAGCGACTACCTCCTTAGCAGCTACCTGCTTACGTGAGGTGGGTGCTGCTTCTACTACCCCTTCAAAAGTCTCGCCTATCGAAGCCTCATAATCCAATACCTCATCTATATTTTTTATGTCATCTTGAATGTCTGACATTAGTTCTTTTGTCTCGGCAATTTCCTCTGCTCTTGTGTCAGCACCTGTTCTAAGTATTGGGTTTGCAATACCTCGGGTTATTACGTCTTCAAACTTCGCTCCAAGCTTGTCAAGCTTTTTTAGTTCATCCTCCCTTAACTTTAATTGAGCTTTATACAGCTCTTTAAATGCACGCAAGAACTTTATATAATCTTTCTTATCTAATTTGTTATCAACAAACCACTCTCTTAATTCAACATAATTATCTAATCCAAATTTTGATAATCCTCCTACATACTGAAGCTTATTGATTTGATTCCGAAGTTCAGAATTAAAATCAAAATCAAATCTTGTACCCATAACCCTTTCGACTAAGGGTCTTTTTCTCTTCTTAGAACTCTCTATTAATTCTTTGGTTTCATTTAAAAGCTCTTCTATTTTTTTATTTACTTCCTCAGCAGATGCTTCTTCACTTACTTCAATAAGATTGTTTAAACGCTCTATTTCTTCTTTTCCATATCTAATTTCTTGCTTTGCATAAAAAACATGGTCTGATTTATTTGCGGTCAGTTGTTTCTGTCTTGTAATTTTTTCAAACGGATTTATAATTCCACGTGTTATTGCGTCATCTATCGTTCCGGCAGGAGATTGAAGCCGTTTTAAATAATCCTGATGCATCTTTACATAAACTTTGTTAAGCTCTATCTGTGCACGTGTTATATCCGCATAATATTTTTCATCTACCTCCTTCGCTAACTCTCTAAGCTTCTTTAATTGGTTGTTAATTTCATCCCTTAAATCAAAATCATAGAAAGAACCATTTTGGATGATGGTTTTCAAACCTAATTTTCTCTTCTTAGAACTCTCTATAAATTTTTTAGTTTCATTTAAAACCTCTTCTGCCTTTTTATTTACCTCCTCAGCAGGTGTCTCCTCTACTACCTCTTCCTCTACTACTTCTGCTTCCGGAGCTTCTTCAGTAGGTGCTTCTTCTACCACTTCTTCCTCAACCACCTCTTCGGCAGGTGTCTCCTCTACTACTTCTTCCTCAACCACCTCTTCGGCAGGTGCTTCTTCTGTAGTTGTTTCAGTGGGTTGACCCCCCACCTCTTCTGCTACCTCATCAAAGAGTTCTAAGTCTCCCTCCTGTATCTCCTCTCCTACTTTTACTTTGTATGCTAATGTGTTTAATAAGTCAGCAACACGAGCTTCATCTTTTGAAAACTCTATACCTTTTGCTTCTTTACCAAACAACGTCCTTAACTTATTAAAGAACTTGGTGATAATACTTTGTTCTTGGTATGTTAATGTACTATAGTTTGCACCTAAGAAACCAAATATCTGAGCAAGCTTTTCTTCACTGTGTGTTTCGGTGTCTTTATATTCTTTCACATACTCCTCTAAGTATTCATGTAAAGAGATTTGTTTTCTCTCTTTAGTTATCTTATCAACAACATTCATTCTATACTTATCCTTTGGAAGAATTTTAAGTAGCTTCTTTATCAAGTCATTGTTAACTGCAGTAGCTATCTTCTTGCTGTTGATATTAAACTTACTTGTAATAATAGCATGGAATATTTCATGACCTACTGTAGTCTCGTCAGCCGCAGCAAGATTTATACGTATGGTATTACCATCATCAGATATTTCTCCTCGCTCTCCTATCTTTGAGCCGGGTACTGCAGCCACATATTCTTCATCAGTAGCATAAGTAATGATACGAAGATTAGGCATAATCTTTTTTACTGATTGCACAGCTTTCTGTCCTTGCCTAATAATTTTTGCTTGTATAGAGTTGTACTTTATCTTCCCTTTATTTTGCTCCGTTACTTCTCCTGCTACCCCTACTGTCTCTACACCTTCTGCAGTTGTATCTTCAGCAGCTAATGCTTTAGCCGCTTCAACATCCTGTTGATAACGCTCTACCATCTCTGTTGCTTGAGAAGGTTCAGTATATGTTTGAGCCACCTCAATATCTTCAGGTGTCATCATCTCTATTACCTCATCAGTAAACCCAAGGTTGTTTAACTTTTCCTTTTGGACCTGTTGCTCTTCGCTAACTTGCTGCCCTTCTTGTTGGGCAGTGACTTCAGGTCCTGTCTCGGATGCTCCGCCCTCCATCTCTTGTACATTTGGGGCTGATTGATTTGCATCCATTTCATTTGTGCTTTGCTCTTGAATGGCATTGTTTATTTGTTTTCCGGTTAATGTATATGTATAATATGTTCCTGACACTTTCTTCTTGTTCTTTCCTATAGGTAGTCCGTTTACATTCTCTCCTACTTCTACTTCCTCAAAGGTTCCTGTCTTTCTTTTCTTTGTTCCTTCCATAGGCAAACCATACTGATTGTTCGGAACATCTTCTAATGACTCTACTACTACCTCTACCTTATCATCTTCTTTTAAATTTTTAAATCTATCGTCCGTCTTGTTCATTGTATAGTTAACATCACCTGCTGTGTCAGCAAACTCTGCAAGCTTTTGCTCAATCTCTGTGATTTCTGCATTGTCTTTAGATGATAAAGCTTTGTCTTTTCCTTTTACTCTGTTTTGTAACTCATGTCTTCTTAACAACAATCCCATAATATCTTTCTGTTGTTCAGTAGTATATGCATCTGCATTAGGTATTTGGTCTAAAAGATTGGAAGCTTCTTTAAATTGATTCTTTATTTTTAAAGCCATCATAGGTGTAGAGTTTCCTAATGCAATCTCTTCTAAGAATTTAGAGTCACTTAACTTTAATAAGTTAGGGTCGTTTCTCATTTGCTTAAATAGTTCCCATGAATCATTATCCATTTTACTAAAGTCTTGCTTGCTCATTGACTGAGCAACACCAATAGGCACACCCATAAATAAACCACCAAGCATTTCATAGTATGCATTCTCCCACACACCTTTCCAATACTTTGATGAATTTAATTCAGGTGTATCGTATACCTTTTCATCTTTAAAGTAATTTATTAATGGCTTACCTGTGTACTCTACAAATCCTTGCAATCCTCCTGTAACAAACTCACTCATTCCTGCCCCTGCTGAACCTACTAAAAATTTAGCAACCTTATTTTCAATAGTTTTCATTACACTTTTTTGCCATGACTTAGCCGTTAACTTTGCACCTGTCTTAGCTACATCTTTGTATGCAGTTTTAGCTATAGCTTGAGCAAGTAATTTCCCTCCTGTACCTTTAACAGCCCATCCAAAACCTAACTTGTCAAGAGCAGCTATAGGCACTCCCAATAAAGAATTATAGATAGCCACCTCTCTTGTGTCTATTTCTCTTCCATTCTCTGCGTTTTGAATCTCTTCATCAAACATGTCTTTAGCAAACTGTGTTGACTGAAAGAACCCCATTGGTCCTGACATTGAATATATCATAGATGGCAATGATTCTCCTACACTATAAGCAACCTTCCAAAACTCAGAGTTCTCTTTTAAATCTTCATATGCTTCTTGAGTTCCAAACCCAACCTTATCAAATCCTCTTCTTATATCTCCTTGAATTTGTTTCTTTTGCTCAAACCTTGCATAGTTTCTTTTCTTTGAATTGTAAAAGTCTTGAATCTCTTGCAGTTTTTCTTCTCCAATAGAGTCATCATTTAATAATTCTTCGTAGGTTCTACCATATCTTTTTAAGATGGCATTGTTAAGAGCTTCTTTACTTTCTTTTGAAATAGCTAATGCATGTTCAGGTCCTCCATCTAAAACACCTGCATCAGTTAACACCGACATTATATCCATAGCCGTACCTGTTGTTCCTGAAGCAATAATGTTAGACCCTTTCGTAGCACCTTTGGTAAAAATATTCAAAACCTTTCCTGCAAAAGTAGTCCCTAAGTCTTTCTGTAATGAAGCATACTTTCCTGCAGCCACATCTATTTCTGAACCTCTTTTCATTAATGCCTTGGCATCATAGTCTAATGTCCTTTGTTGTTTTGCTATTGAACTTTTTCTTTCTATTAAGTTTGCCTGCAAAGCTCTACCTGTCTCTGAGTTTCTTTCTCCATCACTCATGTTGTTGTAAGATGCCAACAGCTTGTAGTATTCATCATTAGCTTTTTCAACATCTAACTTTTGTTTTCCATAGTTGTCTGCTAAAAAATTTAAGTAATCTGAATCTTGCTTTACTTGCTCTTCACTTTCATATCTTCTTAGCTTAGCATCCTTTTGTATCTTAGGTTTATTTTTTCTCATGAAATCCTTAAGGATATTCATTTGCTCTATGTCTCCATCACTTCCGTATTGGTCTAATACAATTTTTTTGCTTGCCCCATTTGGTGCAGTTACAATCATGTAATCCCCTGCTCCTGTTTCTTCAAACTTAAAACCTAAATCACCAAAGACAGAACGCATTGTAGAAACAGCATCCTCCTCTGTTGTATCAAAGCCGGGAATAAAAGAAGAGATTCCTTTTCCGTCTATTAAATCAAAGTTAATAAACTTCTCAATGTTTTCTTCATAAACATCTGTACCACCTTCTACTGCTTCCCCAAACTCATCTACGCTTCCACCTTCAAGAAAATTTTGTCGTATAGCATCTTCTCTCTGCTTAATATCTGTTGCTAAAAAATCTTTATCTTTCTCAGATTTATATTTATTTAAGTCACCAATGTATTTCTTTTGTTCTGCATTTAAAGATAAAGGCGTTTCGTCATACCATGATGTTAACACAGGATATTCTTGTTCTATTTTACTCTTTAAACTTCTTAACCTACTAAGTTCTTTATACTCCTTAGTGGCGTGAGGAAACTGTACGTCAGGAATATTAATAGACTGAATTTGTTGCTCAAGTCTTTCGTAGTTTTGCAAGTCTTCTTTTGGTATTTCTGACGCAAGAAGTTTTTGCTCTTCACTTTTAAGATTTTCAAAAGTAAGAGGGTAGTCTTGAATTAAAAAATCTATACCTATTTTTCTCGCAGGCTTAAGAGTTCCCTTTGAAGATGGAGCAACCATTATTTCTTGAGCTACCTCAAGACGTGTAGGTAAGTCAGTTATACCACCACCTTCCTGTATACCTATGTCATCTTCATCTGAAGTAGACATAAATTTGTAGTAGTCCTCACCCGTAGGTGGCTCCGAAGAAGAAGGGTCCAATGACGATTCCGTATCTTCTTTTTTTTTTAAAAGCTCTTCCTCTCTTGCTACAGTAAGACCTGTAACATTACGCTGAAACTCTTCCAAGCTAACATCTTGTGCATAAGAAGGGTCTTGTGTAACTAAATAATTATATAGCTCCTCACTAAACGCACCATCTTGCAAGCCTTGTTTAAATTCTTCGTATGGCACTTGATTGTTTTGATAATCAGCTTCGTTAGTTATTAAAAAACTATATAAGTCTGAGATAAATTCTTCATCCATAGTTTACTATTTTTTCTTTGGTCTTGGAACTGTTGTTCCGCCACCACCTTTTGTGTTTTTTGCTTCTAATTGTTTTAGTCTATCCTTCGATTGTTTAATCATTTCTCTTATCTCTTTTTGTCGAGCGTTGTTTGAAACTCTATTTGATTCTGTTTGGTCTCTTACCACTTTTGTTAGGTCAGACTCTAAACCATCTATACGACTTTGTAGTTCGTCAGTACTCATGTTGTTTAAAGTGGTTGTAGTAACCTTTTTAATTCCTGTAGCTGAACCACCCTTAGTATCTTTCATGGTTTGTAATACGTCAGCACCTCCCATGTTTTTATAAATGCTTCTGTTCTTTTTAGCGTAGTTTAAATCAAAACCACTTGGAACAAAGTCATATAACATGTTATCAATAACGTCATCCACGTCCATGCTTGGTGTTATTGTAATGCTTTTAGCTTGCCCTCCATTATTAGTATAGCTAATTACATAGTTATCCTTATCTTTTGTATAGCTAAAGCCTTGAACTTTTTGTCCATTTATTTGGTCTTTTTGAATTAAACTTGACAACGCACTTAGTGCTGCTTGTTTTTCATTTGCATTAGTGCTTCCTGCAAGTTGAACAATATAATCAAATGGAGCAGAAGCTGCATCTTGTTTACGCTTCCATGCTTTTGAAGCGTTGTATCCGCTAAAGTTTTTTGGTTTATAGTGTTCCCTTATTTTTGTAACCTCATCTAATTTAATTTCAATACGAGTGTCTAAATAATTTCTAACTGTCTCTTCTTGTTTAGATGTTAATTGAGGTTGTGGTTGTCCCGACTGTTTGTCTTTGGTAAGTAAAATAAACTTTTCACTTGTCTTAGCTTCTTCAGGGTCCCATGTAAATGTATAAGATTCTTGGTTTCCATTTATGTCCACTGTTCCTACATGGTTGGTAAGTATAGTAGCATTGTCAATTTTATTAACCATCAATGCATTAATGCTATTTCTTTTATAGTCATCATATTGTTTTCTTCTTTCACTACCCTCAGCACCTCGAGCATCTTGTAAACTTAACACTCCTTTTTCTCCTTTTAGTATTTTATCTTGAGCCCATTTACCAACTT
>Ga0160423_10000745_pt1 | contig 27057 bp, 28 predicted proteins | sample CRUFie14St8metaG_FD_108191 | JGI IMG/M metagenome (GOLD analysis project Ga0160423, IMG submission 108191) | Marine microbial communities from the Costa Rica Dome - CRUD Field 142mm St8 metaG | ecosystem: Environmental > Aquatic > Marine > Oceanic > Photic zone | place: Costa Rica: the Eastern...
ATTTTATTATCCAGAGCAGCCAATAACCCAAGATTGTGATTTGCATCTGGGTGGTTTGGACGAGACTTGAGAACTAATCTATATAGGCGGTCTGCATCCTGAAGCTTGCCTTCACTATGTGCAGCCAGTCCCTCCTGTAGCAATTTTTCAATGGTTTGTTCCATTGCCCTGATTAGTTCTAAAAACCTTAAATACGCATTCTACAGAATATAGAAATTCCTGATTAAAGGGTAAACATTTAACCTGATGTTAATGATTAGTTTATTGAGACGATTAATGCGTAAAAGGCTATCAGCATTACTCCTAGGAGTAGGAGATATTTCTTTGTCGGGATCAACCTCTTCTTGGCCTCTGTTTTAATGTCGCTCTCAGCTCTTCTTAGGAAATCATCAAATCTTCCCTCGTCACTTAAATTGGTCGCAATATCTGAACTATGAGCAAAATTATACCGCAACCCTAGCTGCTCCAGAATTTTCAGTATCTTTGCATTTTTCGAGCTTTGTCTTGCCACTGCTGAGAGCATTCGCAGCTCGCTATTTGTCGGTGAATTAAAAAAGGCATGGGAAATTCTCTTGTCTTTCATCAACTTAGTCGCAGCCAAAATTTCTTGATTAATGCCTGATGCGTTGCAGATTAGGCCCAAATTTATTCCAGGTAACCCAGTGCAAAGTAATTCGATATCTTGCCAATCTTCCGAGATCAACTCTTCCTCATTTTCAATCAATATAATTCTTCGTTTTTTATCCGGCCGACTTGCTTCTAACGCTTTATCCAAAGAGAAATTTTCAATTTCGTTATTTAACACATCGATTAGCTTCTCTTTTCTTAGAGGATTAAAGCGCAAAATCAAATTCTCTCCGAGGAGCTCTATTTTCCTCACAATGAGCTTTGTGTAGTAGAACGCCAAACTTTCTGAATCTGCATGGAGAAAACAATATGGGGTGCTAGAGTGGAGTCGTTGGACTACTCTCCCAACTGATCTTAAATGCCTTCTGGTTAAGTAAAATCCCTCTGGCTTTTTCCTAGCGTCGAACTCCAAGATCTCATTTTTCACAAGTTTAAGGGAACTTTTGCGCATGCGATATTGACCCTTTAATTAAACAACCTTTTAGGAATCAGTTTTTACCCAATCGAGAAGAGGTATGATCTCTTCTGGCGCGGGGTGACCATCTAGATGACACCGCGTCTGAAGTACTGGTTTCGTACTATCAGGCTTAAGTTTTAATCGTTTACGATTTATACAGCTGCTTGGTGTCTTTAGGGGCCAAACGGCAAATATACACAGCTAGATAATATGGCTCAGCGATTTGAAGAGTCAACTATTCAAGTTGACTAAGGATAGGAAATCCATTGAGCGGTTGAGTCCGCTATAACCTCTGGCGAAGTGAAAAAAATCAAAGCAAGGACATCCTCGGCAGTCGGGAGTCTTATATCGACTCCCGCTATAAGACGATTTGGGTTCGAGGATCTAAAAGCTCGGGGGTTAGCTTGGACAAAGGCCTGCCGTAGGAACGACCTTCTAATCCTTGAGCTCGGCATGGTCAGATTAATAATTCGGTCGAGAGTGTCCCCACCCTTCGTGCGGTACGTTCCTTGGCTTAAGCTCTCTAATTCCTGTTCCTCAAGATAGCGTCGAATTTCAACATCCTGGAGGAGCTGAACCAAAGCAGCGTCAATGTCAGCGTTTTGACCGACGGCGCTGGAAGAAATAATCATGGTTAAGAGATGTCCTATAGCAATAAAAGCAATCTTGAAATAACTCATTGAAATATCCGTGTCGATTTCCCTTTTCATTAATAAGCGCACTCTTACTAAGTTCTTAGTTTGTTAATACATTAAAATGGTATTGCCGATATAAACGGGCTGCTAGCTTCGCCCGCGATAACCTCAATAACAGAGTTGTGGTAGTTTACATCCTTGACCTCGCCGATAACGATAGATTGGAGAACCTGGGGATTTAGCAGCAGCTGTCTGCGGTTCAGGCGAGTTGACGACAGAATGAATCTATCTTCAAGCCTTATCCCCGCAGCGCTGCCTTTATTGATACGTACCCAAGATACACCGGCGGCTTCGTAATTTTTATCAATGGTTATCGGCGTCTCTTCAAAATTACAATCTCTAGCCTTTTCCAGTATTTCCAAGAATTGGTTTAACCCTTGATTTAGTACCTCTCGATTAGCGGAAGTAAGGCGTCGAGGCATAAGGTTGTATGTAGAAGAACTGGTATAAAATTGTATATCGTTACTAGCAAGATCAATTCCATTAAGAGCATCGATGAATGATATCTCAAGGGTCACCTTGAAAGGGGAGCTCGAATCTTTCCTAATTAATGGGAAGGCTAGTTGAGAATTTGTTGTAGCAAGTACCACATTAGCTCCTGCTGACCGAATGGTTCGCAACGCTTGCAAAACTGGGGGATTTCCTCTGTCCGTAGCCATATTTACTTGGATCACATACCTCGATGACCTCGCATCTTTATTCTGCGGGCTAACAGCAGCAAAATATTGAGTGGTGTCGACCGACTCAGTGTCTTGCGGATCGCGTGTTGAGTACCACATCGGAGAGCGGCCGATCTCGTTCGACAATGCAGTTATGACTATGTCCTTGATTTCGAGCTGAAGAGTTGAGTCGGTGCTTGATCCCCAATTATTGCCTACGAAGAGCACGTTGATTTCTCTCCGGTATTTATTACTTTGGTTATTGCATTCATTTTGTCTTTGAGAGAAAGACTCAACGAATCTTTCAACAGCCGGCGTCGAATTATTACGTCTTTCAATCAAACGCTTGTTCCGCAAGCCGTCGATGCTCGAATCTGTTCTGAAATATGTTGACTCAATAAGTTTTCCTGTCGAATCAATAAATCCTGCTGACGAAATTGATAGTCCAGCGTCGAGTGACTGGCTGAGTAAACTATACTTTATCTCATTAAGTAATAGCTCATCTGGATTAGTACCAGGCTCGGAGGCGGTCCCGAAATGTGCGGAGAAAGCTAGAGCGAGTGGTAAGACACCACGCTTAATAGGGCATGTACGCATTTTTCTATCCAGGTTTAATTTTCTTATGAGCCTGCGTTACTCGATACTTTGGAGATAAAGTCTCTTAATATCGTTGGCAATCGCTTGAGGCAAAGACAATGTCACCTCGTAAGCACTGTCAGAAACCGGTTTGATGCTTTCAATTTCAGCACCATATATCACGCCTTCGACTCGGGACTGGATAACATCATTTTGTACCACTAAGTCTCCGACTGTAGTCGTGGCGTCAATGTAAAGCCCATATATTTGTTCCGATAACGAACGGTATGCATCTATTTTAGAAGCACGGATTGCGAGGATTCTTTGCTGACTTGGATTTCCAGACTGAACACCTATATCTGCATACCCTGTTGCAGTCAGGCGACCGCTTTCGAGTTGCATTCTCTCTGCCAGCGCAACAGTAAGATCTTCGGTAGTGCTACCACAGCTTGATATCACCAAGACTGAAAACAGTAATGGTGGAAAACGAGTAAAAAGGGTGGCTCTCATATTCATCCCTGCCCTAAAGTAAATGATCGGCTTGCACCTTTACAGCCGTGGAATTATTTCCAAAGACACTGGCGACCGACGAATGTCGAATCCACACTATCCAAGACCCAATCGACACTGCTGCATTTAACTTTACCTTCGCGTAGAAGTTTCCGAATCTCTGGCATGATCATTGCTAACTTACTAATAAGTTGAAAATCGCACTGAGCGAAACTGGGAAGAAAATTCTAAATAACTGTATTTATTAAAGAAAATGGAAACAACGATATTGTCATTTTTGCGACAGTCTATTAAGCCCACTAGTATGGCCAACCTTGGTATGCCAGTTATTGTCTTGGTGATCATGTCAATGCTGATCGTGCCACTACCAAGTTTGGCGCTCGATATGCTATTTACTGTAAATATTATGATAGGTCTTATCATAATCATGGTGTCAGTGAATGTCTCCAAGCCGCTCGAATTTTCCTCATTCCCATCTATTTTGCTCCTTGCCACTATGCTGAGACTAAGCTTGAACGTCGCCTCCACGCGAGTTGTTCTTGTCAACGGACATCAGGGGCCCAGTGCCGCTGGGACCGTAATTGAATCATTTGGCGAATTTGTCATTGGAGGCAATTACGTTGTCGGTTTCATCATATTTGTAATATTGATGATCATAAATTTCATAGTAGTTACAAAGGGCGCTGGACGTGTCTCGGAGGTCATAGCGCGCTTCACTCTTGATGCTTTGCCAGGCAAGCAGATGGCTATAGATGCTGATTTAAATGCGGGCGTTATTGATCAAGAAGCCGCAAAACGAAGGCGTGAAGAAGTAGCACAAGAATCAGATTTTTTTGGTTCGATGGATGGCGCCTCTAAATTCGTTCGCGGTGACGCGATTGCTGGGATTCTCATCTTATTGATCAACATCATTGGGGGACTGGCAATAGGAATCGGCCAACACAATCTCTCTTTTGCACAGGCAGGAGAGATATATGTTCTGCTAACGATCGGTGATGGTTTGGTTGCTCAAATCCCTTCTCTTTTACTTTCTTTATCGACTGCCATAATTGTGACTCGTGTGACAACATCAGAGTCTACAAGCGCTCAAGCAGGAAATCAGTTAGCGAGCCCTGCAGCGTTATCTATAGCATCCGGCATTCTTATATTCCTAGGCTGCATACCGGGCATGCCCCATTTCATATTTTTATCTATGGGCGGTGTCCTTGCCCTGATAGCCTATCTCTTAGATAAATCTCAAAAGGATACCGCTGCAATTGAGGCTAACCTACAAGAGGAAACTGTAGCAGAAGAGGACAGAAATACTGAGAGCGAAGAATTGGACTGGTCACACATTGAACCAGTTGATCCAGTTGGTTTAGAAATTGGTTATGGATTGATTCCATTAATAGATCAAGATACTGGTGGAACCTTGCTCTCTCGGGTAAGGGGCATACGAAAGAAACTTTCATCAGAAATAGGCTTCCTAGTGAATCCGATTCGGATAAGAGACAATCTTGAGATAGGTGCTAACGACTACAACATCGTACTAAATGGAACGATCCGTGGCCAAGGGAAGGTTTTTATTGGCAAGGAGCTGGCAATTAATCCAGGGCACGTAAACATACCTTTGGAAGGAGAGAAGACGTTAGAACCAGCCTTTGGTCTTGACGCCTACTGGATTGATAGAGCTCAAAGCGATTTCGCGAAAACAGCAGGTTACACTGTTGTTGATCCGGCAACGGCAATTGCGACTCATATGAACTCCATTCTGAAAAACAACGCGGATCAATTGCTCGGACACAACGAAACACAGCAATTATTGGATCTGGTTTCTGAACGATCGCCGAAATTAATTGAGGATTTGGTACCCGGCAAGCTACCAGTCTCTACAGTTACGCAAGTCTTGAAGAACCTCCTTCAGGAAGGTGTGTCAATAAGAGACAACCGTTCCATCTTCGACAGCCTTCTATCTGAGTCCGGAAGAACCAAAGATGCTATCGAATTAACATCCTTAATCAGACCACATCTTGGCAGAAGTATCGTGCAAGATATTATTGGCGCAGGAGAAGATCTTCCAATAATTACACTCGAACAGGGTCTTGAGCAGTTACTCAACAACGCTTTGAAAGAGGGCTCTCAATCACGAGATGCTTTTCTAGAACCCAAGCTTATAGACGCATTAGCCGATGCGATCGCTGAAGAAAAATATAGTGTAGAAGAACAGGGTCTTCCGGCGGTCTTAGTCGTTTCTCCAACCATTAGACCTTGGTTGTCTCGAGTCACAAGACAAAGACTCGGCAATCTTTCCGTATTAGCATACACAGAGGTTCCAGAGGATCAAGAAATAAGGGTTGTGGGTAAGGTAGGTATTCAAGCAAATCACGCACAAGAGGTTGCAGCATGAAAATGGATGTAATTTGGGCCCAGAGTCCAAAAATAGGGATTGGGCATGCAGTTACTAGATTTGGGGATGACTCATTGCTGCTTTCCAGTAAAAAAATCGGGCGCAGATACCGCCTTATTATTGGAACTGACCAAGGCAAGAGAGACGAAGAGAATTCAAAGGCCAAAATTACTGACTATGACACATCGGCGCCTAATAGGGACAAAATGGACTATCAGAAAATAGCCACACTAGTAAGGAAAGAAGTCGAGCACTTGCGAAAAGAGTTAGAAAGCGAAGCTGTAAGTAGCGGGGAAGACAAAACAAACCTTGAAATAATGCTAGAGAAACTTCAAGTACCTAAGAGCCTTCTGCCAACGATAGTGGAAAAACTTAATGAAGAAGACGCGTCTGAGAACCTATCCAGTAAGGTTAAAACGGTATTAAAAGAGACGCTTCCAGAGAGCACAGATATAGATCTAGGCATCAAAACCCATGTTCTTTGCGGAAACTATGGGTCCGGTAAAACAACGGTCGCCTTAAAAATGATGTTAAAGCTGATGTCCCTAAACCAAGCGGTCCCCGTTGTGGTAAGCTACAAACAGAACCACTCAACATCCAAATCCTTAATTAAAGAACTTGCAAAAGAACTTAAGGTGCCGATTTTTGAAATCGACGATGTTGCCACTCTAAAAAAAGTTGAGGAACAACTTTCCGATGATAGCGTCTTAATCGTAGATACCTCGACCGGAAACATTAAAGAAGAGATCCCAAAATTGAAGAGAGAGCTCCTTTCAGTCAATTTTCATCTAGTGAATGCTTGTGATTCTTTTGTTGCTGCACAAGAGTATTTTTTGAATGTGACAAACTGGTCGAGTATGATCATAACAAGGCTTGAAATGAGCGCTAATCAATGGCCATTGATTCATTCTCTAGCGAATACAAAGGTGCCTTTGTCTCTTGGGTCAATAAGCCCAGATTTAAATAGCCAGCTGGTTTCAATAACAAATGAAGACCTGGTCAACCAACTTGATCTTCCAAACTTGATAGGGATCGATCAGTGTGGGACAAAAGTCGCTAATCAAGCTGCATAAATAAAGGCCATAACGTAATTTTAAAAGCCAGCGCAAAAATCTGCCCGCTAAGTATTTGGGTCACCGGGCAGAAGATGGAAAACAGGTGTGACAATGGGTACTCGTGTCGTCGGTATAGCTAGTGGGAAAGGTGGTGTCGGGAAAACCACACTAATTGTAAATCTTGCATTACAGCTAAATGAATTTGGAAAAAAAGTCTTAATTTTTGATGCTGATTTAGGAATGGCTAATGTGCATTTGGCGTTTTCAAAAAGCATATCTCACGACCTATCTGATGTAATCGACGGTACCGTAAGTTTGGAGGAGACCATTGTTGGTCTCAGCGAAGGGATTGATCTTATCCCAGGAGGCAGTGGTGTAGCAGACATTGCCGATTTAGATGAAATGGGCGTATCTTCGATAGTTCGCGCCTTTTCTGGGTTGGAAGGCCAATACGACTACCTTCTGGTGGACATGTCTGCCGGTATTAGCACCCAGGTACTCACTTTTCTTTCTTGTGTTCACCTCAAAATTGTTGTGGGAACTGATGAGCTAGGTTCTATATCTGATGCATATTCCCTGATAAAAGTACATTCTAAACATCATGGTATGGATGACCTAATCTATTTGCCGAATAGGGTCTCTTCCCCAAAGGAAGGGAAAAAGCTATTTGAATCAGTAAATTACGTTACTACCAAATTCCTAAAAAGAGACCTCGAGTATATTGGGTCAATTTCGGAGGACCCTTTGTATTGCCGTGTTTGGGAATCTTCGAGGCCCAAGGGGAACGTAAAATCGTCGTCGAACGCGTTTGCGGAGCTATCGGCAGTTGTTTCAGAAATTGAAAAACATTCAGCATTCAACTCAGAAGAAGGCTCAAAGGGCCTTTCATTCTTCCTTGATGGGTTTACAAGCTAGTCGGAGATATTCAGATGAGTTCAAAAGACGGCGAGTACCAAACGATCCAGAACTTAAGTTCAGATTCTATAGATATCTTACAAAAGATAGGCTTAGTAAAAAAAATAGCCCTTTATTTAAAAGCTCGCGTTCCTGACTACATGGAAGTCGATGACATGGTGCAGATCGGGATGGTAGGCCTTATGGAGGCGAGCAAATTATATGATGCTAGCGTTGGCGTTACCTTTGATGAGTACGCAAAAAGACGGATTAAGGGCGCTATATTAGATGAGGTAAGAAAATCGAGTAGCTTATCGAGACTAGCCGTTAAGACTTCAAGAGAGTACAACCAGGCTAAAACAACACTCTCAAATAATCTTAAGAAAGAACCAACAAATGCTGAGATAGCTGCTTATTTGGGTATTTCTATCTCGGAGCTGGAGAAAAGGCGTTCTCATGCAAATCAGATGAATGTGGTCCATCTTGAAGAGGATTCGGCAGAATGGGATTCTGCATTAGAGGATGAGCATACAAACCCTCTACTGACCATGGAGCAGGCTGACTTGACAGAGAGAGTTACTGCTGAGATCTCGAAACTCGATGATCGCTCAAAGTTGATACTATCCCTATATTATAGGGACGAAATGAACATGAAAGAGATCGGCGCCATTATCGGAGTTAATGAGTCTCGGGTAAGTCAAATACTGAGTTCAACAGCAAAAGGATTACGTCAAAGTCTAATATAAACTGACAACTGTATTTCCCTATCAATCTTGGCTAAAGAAAATATAGCCGTTCTCATCGACATTCATTGAGCCTGCAGTCTCGTCTTCTTCTCCGACTTCTTCTGCCTGAATCTCGAGTTGCGCAGTAACAAGATCGTAATACTTCTCTTTTTCCAAGAGAATAAGAGCCCGAAGGGTCTCTTCGAACTCTTCTAGACGAGCGTTGGATTGAACCACACGTCTAATCTCTGTGGACATGGCGAGGTTAGTATCGCCAAAAGCATCAAATGTATCATCAAAACCTGCGACTGAGGCTTTTAGTCCTTCGATCTTCTGATCGAACACGCCTATCTTTTCATCTAAGCTTAACGAAATTTGCTCGATTGCGATGTCTAATGTATTTTGAAATCCTAGGAGCTGCTCAACCAAGCCATCAGAATCAATTCCTGCTAGGTTTAAATCTTTCTGAAGATCTTCGATGAGCGAGTCCATAAGAGTGAAGGACTCGATTCTTTCGCCAAGATTTTCCGCGATCGATTGTTCGCCTCTCTGGGAAAACCAAGAGAAAACCGCTATTAGAATAGATATTACTGAAAGGCTAATGACAGCGGACAATGAGACAGTCATCTGCTTTTGCATCTGCTTGATGTCTTTTTGCTCTCTCACAAATTGGCTGTCAATCTTGTCAGATAGACGATTAAGCTGATTTTTTAGATCTTCAACGGAATCACTTATTTTTGGAGCATCGTCAACTTCGGTCCCGCTGTCTGACGTCTCCTCCACATCTCCGCGGTCATCCAGTTCTGACTTATCGGCAGGCGACCCATTGCTAGGAGCTAAAGGACCATCTTCCTCTTCGGATGTTACGTCTGGATTATTGTCATCTGTCATGATTTAGCTCTAGCCTCAAGAACCTCTGAGGTAAGTTTTCTCTGTGGTACCTTTACGAAAAGCACCTTGAAATTCTTTACTTCGGATAGCCAATCGACAGTTTAAGTTAAAGGTTTAGGCTCGTATTTCTAAATTTCCCAATTCATCAAAGAGCATAGTATCAGGCACTTCTACCTTTGGTTTAACCGGTTTATCACTGTCTTTCTGTATCTCAGCTAATTTATATACATAAGCAATTACTTCTGCTACTGCCCGATAAAGTGGTACAGGGATCTCATTTTGTAGCTCTGTTGTAAAATAGAGGGCTCGTGCGAGATACGGCGCCTCAAAAATTGGAACTACATTTTCGGACGCCTTTACCTTGATTGCCGCGGCAATAAAGTCCGTGCCTTTCGCAAGAACAACTGGCGCTTTTTCACTGGTCGGCTCGTAGGCTAGTGCTACAGCAAAATGATTGGGGTTAGTTACAACGACATCCGCATCAGATATAGCGTGCATCATCTGATTCATTGCGACCTGCCGCTGCCGCTCCCGAATTTTAGCGCGCACCTCTGGCCGACCCTCAGTTTCCTTAAATTCGTCCCTCAACTCCTTTCGTGTCATCTTAAGTTTATTTCTAAATGTTATCACTTGGTAGGGCAAATCAATTGCTGCAATACAAAGGAGTGTCAAGGTAACGAGGAATATACCCAAGGTTAGAATATCAAGGCCTGACTCTACAGCCAGTTTTGGAGAGAGTAGATTTAAGAAGAAAACTCTATCGTATACTGAATAAATGATTGCGGTAATTACGCTTGCAATTAAAACCAGTTTCGCGATGCTCTTGATCAATTCAATCAGCCCCCGTGAGCCGAACATCCTACCAAGGCCGGTAATTGGATTTAATTTTGAAAATTTTGGGAGGAAAGATTTAAACGAAAACCCAATACCTCCAATAGAATAGGCCGTAAGGATAGCTAGTATTAATGTCACTCCCAGGATTGGCGATATGACAATTAGACTTTGCAGGGATAAATTCGAGAACACCAGCAAAATCGATTCTGGAGAAGCGATTAAAGATTGATCAAAGTCGAGGGCTCTGTGCATCAAGTCGATGTATCTGTCTCCGGCAGTTGAGCCAAAAAAATATAGGATAGCCGCGACGGATATTAATAGGACGGCAATAGATGTATCTTGTGAGCGCAGGAATTGACCCTCCTCTCGAGCTTTCTCCAACTTCCGTTGGGTTGGCTCCTCAGTCTTTTCTCCCTGATCCGATTCTTCGGCCATTTCTACACCGCCATGATAAGGCTTAGCTGCTCAAACGCATTCAACCAAAATTCTTCTATCAACTGCAAAACACCGCGTAAAGAAAGAAGGAAGATGAAAATACCAATCAATGTTATAGCGGGAAAGCCCACAGCAATAATATTTAAAGAAGGAGCTGATCGAGTAATTATGCCTAGCCCCGTATTGACAAGAAGCATAGAGATCATAATAGGTAAAGCAATGAGAAGCCCACCGGTAAAGATCGTTGAGGACCAATCGATTACCGATTGTACTAGTGGCTCAAGCGCGATTGAAACGCCTACAGGAAAGCTCTCAAAACTCATGAAGAGTAGCTCAATTAATATCAAGTGGCCGTCTATCAATAGAAAGATCAGGGTTGATAGTATGATTAGAAATTGTGAAATAGTCGGAACATTACCGAGAGTCGGATCCACCATATTTGCCATACTCAAACCGATAGAGTTAGAAATGGCTTGACCTCCCAAGGTTATTGCAGCGGTGACTAGCTGAAAGCTAAATCCCAGGCTAATACCTATCGCCGCCTGCTGGAATAATGCGCTCAGCCCACCCACACTTAATGGATCAAAAGTCGTACTTTCGAAATAGCTCACGTATAGAGTGGTTAATAACACAGAGATCGCAATTCGAAATCTTAAATTAAGCGCTTGTATTGAATAGAATGGCGAGGCAAGAAGAAATGAAGAAATCCGTGTAAACGGATATAGAAATTCATAGAAAAGTTGAACTAATACAGCTGCAGAAAAAACCATTATTGTAGGTACATCGAGAGGTTCGCGAGCAGGCTTTGTAAGTATTCAACAAGGGTGAGTATTTGCCAGCCGCCCAGAACAAATAAAATAGCTACGACTATAATTAGCTTTGGGATAAAACTTAGAGTCATCTCTTGGATAGATGTAGCAGCTTGCAGAATACCTATTACGACGCCAACTAATAAAATACCGCCGAGCAAAGGACCGGCAATCATTATTGTAATGACAAGCGCCTCTCGACCAATTGTAATAACATCTGATATTTCCATCTAAGCCCCAAAACTGCCTGCCAATGATTGCATTACCAGGATCCATCCGTCTGCAAGTACAAATAGCATAAGTTTAAACGGCATCGATATCATCATAGGCGAAAGCATCATCATTCCCATCGACATCAGAACACTCGCTACGACAAGATCTATTATCACAAAAGGTATATAGATGAGAAAGCCAATAGTAAAAGCTGTCTTAAGTTCTGAGGTCATAAACGAAGGCAATAGAATATTTAGGGGTACATCTTGATCACCTTGATATTCATAGCCCGCTATATCGCTGAATACAGTTAAGTCATCCTCTCGTGTTTGCAATAACATAAAATCACGTAATGGTTGTTCAGCGATCTGGATCGCTTGCTCAGCATTTATCTGTTCGTTTAGGTAAGGGGTAATTGATTCATCATAAATTTCGAGAAAAATTGGAGACATAATAAAAAACGAAAGAAAAAGCGAGATACCAACTAGCACTGTGTTTGGCGGCGTTTGCGCTGTACCAATGGCTTGTCGAAGCAAAGACATAACGATAATTATTCGTACAAAAGACGTCATCATAATTAATAGTGACGGAAGTAACGTTAGAACCGTCATCAAAATTAGAATCTGCAGGGTCAGGCTATACTCAGTCCCATCTGGCGTTTGGTTAACGCTGATAGCTGGAAGCCCTGTCTGGCCAATGGCAGCAGGCATAGCCGTAAAACTTATGACGAGAATCAAGAGCCTGACCAATACCGAAACAGTCGGAAGTTCAAAATGACAGAATTTAAGTCTTACTTCTGAGGACTTACCGTTGCTGCAAGACATCTGCTCTCTCTTCTTTGCTATCTGACGCGGTCCACACTGGCACTACGTTATCTCCGGAAATAGCAAGTAATGACGTGCGATTGTCGGCTTCAATGAGTATAAGCTGTGTTTTTAAAGCCGCTCTTTGCTGAGCTAAGATTTTTATCTTTCCCTGATTCGAATAAGAAAAATCAGCCGAATACTTTTTAAGCAGATAAAAGAAGATGGACATTAGAGCAACAACAACAACTAATGCGATAGCTACGTTTAGAAGCGCGTTGCTTTCCATTTATCATGCTCGAAAGGGGTTTAACAACGTATTAAAAGGGCTGCGCGACATAGGTCTAGCGACCTAAATTACTTTATTGCTGCACAAATGGGCATCTAATCCGAGCTTTTCAAGCGCTCTGTCTTAGGAACAATATGTGTCAATTTGATGCCATATTTTTCATCAATTAGCACAATGTCGCCTTTTGCGAGGAGCGTATCGTTTACAAAGACTTGAAGTGGCTCACCGGCCAAAGAGTCTAGTGGAACCACTGCTCCTTTCTGTAATTCCATCAGTTCGCTTATCTTCAATTTCTTTCGGCCAAGTTCGACAGAAATAGAAACTGGTATACTGTTTAAGAGGTTCTTGTCTATGGCCTGCGATGTCCCTTGGCCGGCAGTATTTTCAATGTTATCGGCAGCTATCTCAGACCCTTCACCCAGAATGGTCTGTTCGTTATCCTCTTTTACCTCTTTCTCTTCGTTATTCATGATATTGCCTTAAATTGATTACGTATTTTTAATAGATTCCACTTTGACGGCAAATGACTCTCCAACAGTCCCAGATATACCTGAAAAAAGTGGAGTTTTACCAGCACTTACTTCGATAGAATCAGAAACTGTTAGAAGAAATTCATCGCCAACTTGAAGGTTGGCAAGCTTACCTAGGTTAGTTGTGAACTTACCAAGGGTTGCATTTATCTCGACTTCAATTTCTAAATGAGCTTCGTATAACTCTGACGCCCAATCATTACTAGCGGGCTCGTTCTCTTTTACTTTTGAATCAAGTCGTTTGGCTTTAGCGTGTGTGGGAGGACGAATCGAAGCCAATGGATAAACTATCTGAATCAGACCTGAGAGCTCCCCAAGAGATACCTCAAAGACTGAAAGCACTATGAGCTCTCCGGGCGTAAAACATCGTAATTCAGAGAGATTATTAGTTGAGTAGTCTTTTTCAAAGCTCGCTACGACAATTGGTTGCCACGCAGTTTTCAAAGCGCTTTTGATCAGGTTTCCAATGACGTCAACAAGCGCCTCCTCAGACCCTTCCAGTTTTTTATTGGGAGTAAATCCGATAGTGCTCACGCCTACTCCACCGAAGAACCTATCTAGGGAGTGGAAAATGATCGATGAATCTATGAGAAGCGCTGCTTGACCAGCCAGTGGACTAATGTCTAGCGTCGTAGCAGAAATAGGAGAATCTTTGGAAGACAGCAGTGCTTCGAACCGACATACATCGGTCTTCTTATAGCTGATTTGATAGGGTATGTTTAGGACGCTTGAGACTCCTTCTTGCAAGATAGTTCTAGCTTTTTCGCTGACGGAATCAAATATGTCAGTTTCTATGCTGACATTGTTATATTCGCTCGTAAGATCATGTTTAATGACCTCGGCGGATTCTCCAGTAGCCAGTTTAGTTAAGTGTTCATCGTTTTGAGTACCTTGAATTGCTTCAAGCTCCTCTTCCGACAAAGTCCCTAATTCTTTATCCATTGTTTTTACACTAGTTATTGCATTAAAAATTCAGTAAATAGCACTAAGTCAATCCCTGGAAATACTTTCTGCTCTTCTAGGATAGCATTAGCAGCGTCTCGCAACTCTGGCTCTACCAGACTCCTAAAATTTTCAGAAGAGGCCGTAGCGCCTTCAACGCTAGAAAGGCTTTCTAAAAGAGCCGCGCGAATTCCAATCTCATGTGCACTTATTTCATCAATCATTGGTTGTCCAAAGGGTGTTCTTAGCGCAAGTTTTACTTGCATCATAGAGCCAGAGTCGCGTAATTGAATTGTAAACGAGTCTGCCAATTGCAAATAAAGGGTTTCTAAAAGCTCAGGTTCCTCCGACTCCTCGACTACTGGATCACCATCTTCGACTAATGACGATGGGCCAGCTAGGGCCAAAAAATAATAAGCTGCGCCACTTCCAATTACAATTAAACCGAGGATCGTTATTAAGACAATCCGCTTGCTACCACTTTTTTCGCTTTCAGTCTGTCCGTCTTTTTTCGCCATTGGATTAACCAAGCCTAAACAAATGTATCTACTAGAGAGGACGTCTCGTCGCCCATAGGCCTAGTGAACTCACTAGAGTCTGAATCAACAAAATTCTGCTTTCCCGAACCGACATGACCATTTTTCGCGTTTTCATCTGAGCGGTTGCTATTATTCCCATTTCGATTTTCTTCGCCAGTGAAGTGATCGGTCATATTCAAGGAGAGAAACCCTTTATGCTCTTGGGATAGCTGTTCTCGGAGACTTGCAGCGTTAGTTTGAATCAGCTTAGCAATCTCCAGGGTTTCTGGCCGAAGGGTGACCTGCAGGCTTTTGTCTTTTGTAAAATGTAAATCGACCTCAATTTCTCCCAGAGATTCGGGTGTAAGGACCATCTTGAGGGTCACATTTTTACCCGAAAATGAGCTCACGATTTGGTTTTTTATTATTTTACTTAAGCCTTCTTTAAACGCCTCCGTGTCAAAGGCCTGGGGTGGTGTCGGCATCGAAGACTTTGATCCGGGGGCTAGATCTAGATTCCGTGGCTCAGCCGTTCGATGAATGCTATTCAACGCAGAAATATCCTTGATATCGACATCCGGGTTTTCCACATTCATCAATTTACTTGATTTTGAGGGAAGAACTCTAAATTCCACGGCTTCCTTATTCTGATGGCTCTGAAGGTTTAGGTTAGCCCCTTCCATATCGAAACCAATCTTCGAGCCGATTTTAGTTGCTGGTGCCAAGCCATCCGATTCCCCTAATTTATGGATTTGATCGTTAATGTCGCCTGTAGCTTTTAAGTCCCCAACCAAAATAGGCCTTTTGCTCTCGAGCATTACTTGATTCATCAGAGGCTGCCTAGGCGGCAATAGCGGCAATATATTGCCACTTATACTATCGGATGATTGCGACACCACACTTTGTGTGGTGGCAGTTTCAGGTCCGTCAGGCTCACTGGAATCAGCCTCATCCCTCGAATCTGAGATTGGCTTTTCTGACGGCCTTTGCTCAGCCTTTTCATAAGGCTGATGTGTCGATGTTGAACGCCGCTTTGCCGACTCAGACCTAGATATTCGGTCCAGAGTCTCAGAAAACTGCCCTTTATCGGAGTTGCTCGAGCTATTTGGTGCTCTATCCACAGTCGACATTTCATTTATGATGTTCTGTAGGTCAAATTGCGCATTTATCATATTTAGATTTCTTAATTGAACTCTGTTAAATCACCGCCAAGCGGCGGCAAGGGTTGTTTGCCGTATTAATTGTAAGCAAATTAAATGCCAACTAGGATGCGCTTGTATGCGATCGTAAATAACTTAACATGGAGAGTTCATCGTGATGCTTGCGATCAGCTTTTTCTGCCAAAGAGCGCTGTCGTCGTAAGTAAGCTTCTTCCATTTGTTGATACTTATACGATTCTACGAGGAGGCTTAAAAGTTCCTTACGAAGAGCTTCACATTCGGAGTTACATGCGTCTAAGCCCTCTTCCAACTTCAATTTTGCTGCGTTGAGTTGACCGGCAAAAGCCATTGTTGATTCTCTCAAAAGTAATTTTTACGATCAAACTCTGTGTCTCTGGAATCTTGCGTCAGATAGTCATGGAGGTAGCTTTCTAAATTTTGTATCTTGGACTTAAGCTCCAAGGCTCGCCTTTTTCGCTCGCCGAGTCGGGACTCCAGCATTTTCTGCTCTCCCGTCAACTTTTTTGTCATGATTTGCCAGACTCTAGCGCTCATATTTTTTGACTTTCGATAAATGAAAGTTGCTGCATGGTCTGTTGCAAGGTAAAAGTCTCACTTTCCCGCTGCATCAGAAAATTATCGATCTCGGGTTTTAATTTTATTGCTAGATCTAAATCAGCATTGGAGCCGGGTTCATACGCGCCAATTTGGATAATGTCCTCATTTTGGCGATATAGGGACCACAGGCGTCTTAAATTTCTTGCAGATGATGTGTGTGTTTCGCTGACAATCTTGTCGGCTACGCGAGAAATAGAGCCCTCTAAATCTATCGCTGGGTAATGTGAAGCATCTGCCAGTTTTCTTGACAGCATTATTTGTCCGTCCAGTGACGCCCTTGAAATATCAACTATGGGATCAGACCTATCGTCATTCTCAGCAAGAACTGTGTAAAAAGCAGAAATCGAACCCTCACATGCGTTACCCATCCCTACTCGCTCTATCAAGCTTGGCAACAAATTAAAGACTGATGGCGGATATCCCTTTGTTGTTGGGGGTTCCCCAATAGCGAGACCAATTTCACGTTGAGCGTGTGCCACGCGAGTCAGACTGTCCATAAGCAATAACACATGCTTTCCCTGTTCACGATACTGTTCTGCGATTGTATGGGCTAATTTGGCCGCTTTTATTCTGCGGACAGGTGAAGCATTGACAGGTTCAGCGATAACGACGGATTTCTTCAGGCCTTCCTCACCGAGCGTTTCCGTCACAAACTCTTTGACCTCCCTTCCGCGTTCTCCGATCAAGGCGATTACAGCTACGTCTGCAGGCGTATTTTGTGCCAACATTGCGAGTAAAACGCTTTTTCCGACACCTGACCCTGCAATTAAGCCCATGCGTTGGCCTTTGCCAAAAGTAAAACATGAGTCAATCGCCTTTATCCCTGTGTCTAAGACCTCGGTAATATTTTCCCTAGCCAACGCGTTTGACCCGCCTATTTCCAGACTTACTTCCTCGTCATACTCTAATTCTTGCCGCCCATCGATTGGCCGCCCTAATCCATCGATGACTCTGCCTTTTAAAGCTAAGCTGAAGCAACCAAGAGGCATTTCCGATCGAAGTGTGACTCGACACCCGGGAGAAATTCCTTCAATACTGTCCAACGGCATAAGGAATACCAGGTCCCCATCGAATCCGATGACCTCTGCATTTAGCCCCCTATCATGACCCTGAGATTGAATGACACACTGAGCTCCAATCGGTGCTGAGATTCCTACAGCTTCGATAGTGAGTCCGACGATCCGTTTTACGCGACCTATAAAAATTAACCCCGGTGAATTAATAGATAGGTCGAGATTTTCTAGCGCTTGGCTGAAATTGTATAGTTCATCCGGCTCGCGCTCAGCCATGCTGAATTACCTTTTGAACGACGGCCTCAATCCGATCTTCTTTGAGATCGGTAATTAATCGATCATTCATTTCAGCGTAAGCGCTACCGCGCGATAATTTCGAATCAGCAATAAATTTAACGTCGTCATATTCGCTGATAAATTTTTTAGACAACATATTCAAGTCATCCTGCGAGAGGTAAAGCGTAGCCGGGCCTACGCCAGAGGGCGCTGCCTCTTCCAGTAAATCTTGAACAATCTTTTCGATTGATTCCCTAGACTCATTTAGTTCCACCTTCAAAATTGCTTCGGCAATTCTAACAGCCATGGTTTTTAGGGGTGAGTAATACTCCGAAACATCGCATTGACCACCCTTTAATAGTCCTAATAGGGTTGCGATCTCGCTGGATTTTTTCTCCAGGTCTTGGCCCGCTGCCGCTTTACCATCTTTGAAACCTCTTTCGTATTCCTTTTCGAGGGTGTTGTTATCCGGTTCAGCCTTTTGCTGATACGAGCGATTTTTGTTTAGGTCGGAGCTTGGATCAAAGAACTCTTTATTTTTGCGATCGGCTTCAGAAGGCCTTCTAGAACCCAAAGGATCCCAAACCTTGAAACTTTCTAATGAGGAATCTTTCCTGTTGGGAAAATAGTCCGGTACGAACTTTCCAGAATTCGTTCCCAGTAGAACTTTGTCCTTTGCGGTTTCGCTATCAGATAAACTCATTTCCGCCACCTGACAACATTATTTCACCTTCTCCAGAAAGTCTTCGAGCAATTCTCATAATCTCCTTTTGCGCCTTATCGACTTCGGAGACACGAATTGGCCCCATTGCCTCTAAGTCGTCCTCAAACAATTCTCTCGCTCTTTCTGACATATTTTCTAAAAAGATTTCTTTGATTGACTCTTCAGCACCTTTTAAAGCAGGTATCAATAACTCATTGTCTAACTCTCGTATCAGCGTCTGCAAACTTTTATTATCCATACCATCTAGATCCATGAAAGTGACCATATTTTCTTCTATAGCCTCTGCAAGCTTTTGGTCTTGTGCTTCGACGGACTTGAGTATGCTAGTTTCAATCTCTGAGCCTGAGAAATTTAGAATCTTAGCAGCTGCTTCGACACCCCCAAATGGAGTCTTGCTTGAATTGCTTCTTTGTAGGAACTGCGACTTAAGAAGTTCCTCAAGTCTGGCCAAAGCTGAAGGTTGCACTCCATCGAGAGAGCCTATCCTTGCAATTATGTCTGAGCGTACTTCTTCTGAAAACATCTTTATAAGGGTGCCCGCTACATCATGGTCAAGGATGGAGAGAACAACAGCAATCACTTGAGGATGCTCGGCCTCAATTGCCCTGTGAATTTCAGCTGCATCCATCCAGCGCAGCATATCTAACCCTTTTAGCGATTGCTCTGGGATTATTTTGTCAAGTGCAGCAGAAGCCCGATCTTCACCCAGAGCTTTATTGAAAACTTTCTGAAGATATTCTGAGTTCCCACTTCCTAGATCCGACATCTTAGAGGTTGAGATTAAAAACTCGTCCAAAACAGCATTAACAATATCTTTGGGAAGATTTGCAACTTCAACCATTTTCTTTCCGAGTGTTTGAATCTGTTTGGGCTCAAGATGATTAATTACTTGTGCTGCATGTTCTTCGCCCATAAGTAACATCAGCATTGCAGCCTTGTCCGCACCGGAAAGTTTTGAAAACCTCTCATCTAAGTCTAATGCGGATTCAGTAGGCTGTGTGGACTCTGTTTCGTTCACCATAGCGTCTGTAACTCCCTCACCCTTGCACCAAGTCTTTTATCGCGGTTGCTACTTTTGCGGGGTCTGAACTTGCCGCTTGTCTAACCATATCGATCCTCTGGTCATAGCTGAGTTGCTGAAAAGCTTGTCCTTGACTCGCCCCAGGTCCGAGACCGGAGGTTGCATTTAGTGACCGATTCCTCGCTAAGATGGATGTCATTGCTGGACGCACGACGAACAAAAGCGCAAGCGCAAACAGTATCACGGCGCCTACCATTTGAGCGATAAACTGTATGGAAGAGTTCTCATACCATGGCGTGGGTATTTCTTCGATTTGTGCGACTTCAACAAAAGGAGAAGAAACAAGAAGCACCTGGTCACCTCTGGATTCATCAAAACCAACCGAACTTTTCACTAATTCAGTGAGTTGATCTAAGTTCACTTCAGGAGCGGACGATTCCTCAGAGACCGACTCTTCCCCGGAGTCAAAGTTAAGGGCAGTCTGATTCACTACGACCGCAATTGATAGCCGGGAGATAGTTCCGATCGCGTTCCGCGAATATTGGATAGATCGGTCGATTTCATAATTCCTGGTGCTTCGCTCACTCGATGGTTCTTGGGGTGGGGCTGTCTCAGCGTTTGGAAGATCCTGCTGTTCCGCGTCAGGGTTCGCGGGCACCAAATTGGAGGGCGCACCGGGAATTCCGCCTACCCTTGAATCTCCACGACTGCGATCCACAGAAAGAGTTTCAGATCTAGATAAAGGCCCTTTGCCCGCTTGATCAAAAATTTCCGACGTTGTTTCGAATTCAGAGAAGTCGATAACGACGTCGACATCGGAATTAACGTTTTCTATACCAACGATTGGTGCTAGCAACTGCTCTATACGAGTTTTATAGTCGCTTTCTATTGATCTTTCATAGGTTGCCTGCATGTCAGCCATACGTAAAGTAGGGGACATACTCATGGTAAGCAGGTTGCCTTGTTGATCAACCACCGAAACGTCCTCAACGGCTAAATATGGCACACTCGAAGAGACTAAATTTGTTATCGACTGCACATTTGACTGCGTAATGACTCTACCTGGGTGCGCGATAACTACAACCGAAGCCTTTGCGGGGACCCTATTGCGAACATAGGAACTTTGCCTTGGTGCGGCTAGATGAACTCTCGCAGATTTTATGGAAGAAATTTGTACGATACTCTTTGAAAGTTCTATTTCGATCGCTGCTCGGTACTGAGCTTCTTCCATAAACTGACTGGTCGTTAGAGACGCTTGTTCATTGAAAATATCTAATGATTGCGAGGTCCCTGGATCCGAAAATCCAGCGCTGGCGAGCAACATCCTAGCTTCATAATAACGACTCGGAGGCACCATAATGTCACCAGTCCTGCTATCTAATTCCACAGGAAATGCCGAGCCCGCTAACACGTTAAACGCCTCATTTTTCTCAGACTCCGGTAGATTAGGAAATAGGGGCCGGTAATTACCAGACTGAAGCCAGTTATAGAACAGAAATAATGCAAACAGGGTCAATAAGACGATAATTCCGGGGAGTGATCGCTGGAAAAGCTGCATAACTGGAAGCCCAAGTGATGGTGCAGCCGCTGATTGATAAGGCGTATTGATGCTGGCGTTATCCTGTGCTCGCTGTGTGTCAACTACAGCACCAGCGGTATTTCCAAATGTTGTGCCTGGTAGGGCTTGTTGGACAGTGGCCACGGTAATTTCCTTTCTTTAGTTTCTATAGACTGACATCTAAACCGGCATATTCATTATTTGTTGATAAGCTTCTAAAACCTTATTTCTGACTTGTAATGTCGCCTCAAAAGCGAGAGATGATTTTTGCATCCCAAGCACTACGTCAGTGAGAGGAATATCTTCTCCCGCGAGATAGGCACTACTGAGATCGACAGCATTTGCTTGCATATCATTGACTCCTGAAAGTGCTTGAGATAAGGCGCTTGAAATTTCAGAACCGAAATTACCTGCCCTACTGGAACCATCAACTTGGCTGTCAGTTGAAATCAACGCCCTGGAATCAGTAATTTGAGACTGATAATCCCTTATCTGAGCAAGTAAATTATTTGCTTCTATATTCATTGTCATCTCGATCAAATTTTGTTGTTAAATTCGGGCATATGCTGCGGGGACAGGCATGCCTAAATCTCTTAGTTTATTGATTTTGTATCTTAAGGTTCGAGGACTTATGCCGAGTTTCTCCGCGGCTTCATGTCTTGTTGGCGCTATCTCGAGAGCAGCAATGATATTCTGTAGTTCTAGCTCGTTGCGAAGGTTGGACATGAGAAAGTGCTCCCGGGGCTTATTAGAAGCTCCAACATTTTCCGCAACGTCATTGACAAATTTTTCTTGGCTTCTGGCGACTTCAGGGTTCCTGCACGTAAAAACGGACGCACTTTGTCCCTCTTCTTCATCAAACATGATATCTGATTCGAGAACTTCTTCTCCATTACACAAGATCAAGGACCGACAAATCAGATTTTCAAGCTCGCGTACATTACCCGGCCACGAATAATTCTCTAGTAATTTTTTTGCACATGAAGCAAGCCGGGGATATGGTCTTTTTGAGTGCTTTTGAATCATCAAGAGCGCGAGTGGTGCAATATCTTTTCTTCGCTGATTGAGGGGAAGTTGTGTGAGCTTGAATCCACTGAGTCGATAGTACAAGTCCTCTCTAAAAGCCCGCATAGCAACAGCCTGCTTGAGATTTATATTTGTTGCAGCGACGATACGAGCATCCACCGCGATAGAAGAAGACCCTCCAACTCGAGTAACTTGTTTTTCTTGTAGCACTCGTAATAGTTTTGCTTGCAGCTCCATTGGCATTTCGCCAACTTCATCTAAGAAAAGCGTTCCGCCATTTGCTTGCTCAAAACATCCGGTGCTAACAGAATTTGCCCCTGTGAACGCCCCTTTTTCGTGACCAAAGAGCATGTCCTCTGCTAATGAAGCTGGGATAGCAGCGCAGTTTATTGCGATAAACGGCCCGCTTGCACGAGGGGAGGATTCATGAATTACCTTAGCAATTACTTCTTTGCCTGCACCCGTTGGGCCATTAATCAGCACGGATACGTCGGTTATGGCAACCTTACATGCTAGGTTAAAAAGCTGAGTGCTCTGCTCATCAACAAAGACGAACGGTTGTGTGTCAGACTGATCTTCAAGTGGCTGGTTGTCTAAAGGTAGCATTTCTTGCCTCCTACAAGGTACGCAGGAGCTATAAGCAAGTAGCGGGCCAAGAGTTTTTTTTCGATGAAATACAATGGGTTATCTTATTTTGCCTTCTAAATATTTCAACAAAATAAGGTACCTGTCATTTTTATTACACCTGTTCTCGAAATTGGGCCAAATTATTTATCACAGGCACAATTGAGCTCACCGCCAGCGTATCTCGACTACTTGTATTTTATATCCCTTTGAAAATTGCCTGACTGTTTCTGCTTACAGCCAGTTCAGACGCGGATTTGCTCGCACTCTAGGGATCGTAACCACCCAATAGGATGTTGCATTACTGTTGTTACTAGAGAGGGAAAGTTTCAAAGAACTAAACATGCTAATGCGATAATTAAGATACTAGAGTTTGAGGAGCTTATAGCCAAATCAGAGCAAGAGTATGTTTAGCTAGTGATAAAGTTAGTTCTAGGCCCTAAGTATCTCACTTACATCTAAACGCAAATCAGACTAAGAGAGCGCCTTTTGTACGCAAATGAAGCCCCGATCAGAGCATTAGAAAACGTCTTTGAAATTGCTGACGAACGACAAAGACCGTTTGGCTTTCGTTAAGCGCAGAGTCATCTGGCCACAAGGATCATGAGAGTGCAAACCGATCCAGTAGCATAATCTCTAAACACTTTTCCCAAAAGAGAAAAACGATCTGCATCAAAAATGATGATAGAGCAGCGCCAAATTTTCAGGATAAGGTTTCCAGAATGCAACCGATTATACAGGCTAAATGGCAGCCCTTTCGCCGAAAAGCATGGTCACATTTATACGTCGGTTTTCGTAACCTTTTTTAAATTCATAGCTATCGGTCTCGTGAAATAAGTTAGAATTGAAGACTACAATTCTATTCCCACTGTAAGGAATCACTGTGCCCTCTCCTTTCTTGGTCTCTATTTCTTTACGGATGAGTGCTTGATCGGAATTATAGGTTTCGAAATCCCAGGATGCTGGAGCTCCTACGTCGTAAACTATCAAACCGCCAGATTCTTCACTCATATTTGATTCACTAGGTGTGACCCAGAAATTTACGTTCACAGCTGCAAAATCGGCATGAACGTTGATACCAGTCACTGAGGAACCAGTCGAATGTCCAAGATTGTCGTATTTGTAGGCCCACACCTGTTTTAAAGCATGACCCTTAAATATCTCTGGGAACTTTTGAGGTAGCTCGTTGGCGATTTGCAGAATTACGGGGCACGCGAGTCCTTCCGCAAGATATGCACCAAGATACCCTCCTCGTTTGACGTTGAACCAGATAGTGCTCTTCAGTAAGTGATTCCGCAAGGCCTGAAGCGCCGGCGTGCTGAGGAAATTGTCAAAAAATGTCAATCCTGAAGTATGGTTATAATAATCTTGCGTAATTTTATCGGCATCAATAGCTGTATTAATAGCCGCGCCGTCATAATCTTCGAAATCTGGCCGATACAGAAGCCGATTGTATGTACCCTGAAAATATTTTTGATAATCCTTTTTTATCGAAAATACTTCTGTGCTTGAGGGCCAGGGTATTTCTTCAGATAGTTTTCTGTAGAGAGACGCGAGATCATCGAAATATTTTGGGTTTATTCCTTTTGACTTAAGATATTCAAACTGTTCGATATCATGTGTGATTTTTGCTTGGCTGATATGCCCAAAAGCAAACGAGGCGTTGGGATTTTCTTGCTGCTGGCCTCTCAGCAGCATAGCGCAATGGGTAAAGCACCTCAGCGCTTGGTTAAGGTTCCCTCGTATTATTTCTAAAAAGCCTAAATTTTTATAAGCGTCAGTGAAGTTTTTCTTTAAAGAAATCGCTCTTTTATAACTCTCAGCGGCCTTGTCATACTCATTTAAATCACGCAATATCACGCCTAAATTATAATGGCCCTCCGCAAGAGTTGGTTTCAATATCAGTAAGTCATTCAGAATCCCCTCTGCTTCGATAGCTTCCCCTTTCTTTCTAAGGACTTCACTCAAGCTGAAATAATCTACGATCGAATTAGGGTTTTTTTGTAAGGCGAGCCTGAGATATTTTTCAGCCTCATCCAGCTTCCCAAGCCTAAGGAGTGTTTTCGCGAGTGTTCTATGGGCCTGCAGATCATTCTGATTTAGTTCTATTGCCCTCCGTTGACATGCTGCAGCTTCATTGAATTGGGAAAGTTTAAAAAATAAATTGCCAGCATTGAAATGCGCATCCGCATCTTCGGGAGATAATTGAATTGTTTTTTTCGTGGCCTCCAACGCTTCTTCCACTTTGCCTTCTAGACTCAATGCTGATCCAAGAATCTTCCACGTAGGATGGTGCCCAGGGTAGCGTTTGACAATAGCCTTTGCAAAATCAGAGGCCTGCGCGAATCTCTTATTTTCATAACACGCGATAAGTCTCTCAAGCTCTTCTTCAGGAGGAGCTAAAGTTTGAGTGCCAGCATTTAATCCCTCAGTCATCCCGATTAACCCTAGCGTCTTCATTAAACTTTTTAAGTAAGCGAACTATAATTTTCAACACCCCGGCTTCTTTACAGATTACCTTGCCGTCTATAACGAGGCTTCGAAAGCCAGAGTGAGTCTATTACCTAGTTGCAAAATATCTTCTGCGAATGATTTGAGCACATTGTTCGAGGGCTCCCCTTTGTCTCCATAATGGATCACGACAAACGGCAGGACTGGCTCGATCGAAACACTATTCCGAGCTTTCTTTCACCAATTAGCGAATTTGATGGGCGTTCCAATTCTTAATGACAATGTCAGCGGTTTTACCTTCATCGATACAACCATATCAATCGCAGCGCAGAGTGCGCCCACATTATCGACGTCATCGTACTGATCTTAATCTTCAAAGCCGATCGAGTAGCTCACGAGGAGGAGTAATTATTTGGTTCTCCGAGCTTTGTCGATATTATTCCCCGATTTTACGGCAAACACTCACTCGGGCCTAGCCGGCCTCCTATTTCTTACCCATCTTCTGTATTAAGGTGGTTCTACCAATTTTAAGGAGCTTGGCCGCTTTGCTAACGTTGCCTTCGCTTTGATTAAGGGCTACACGGATCAGATTTGATTCAATGTTCTGAAGAAGGTCTTTAGTCTCCACACCATCATCTGGAATGCTTGCCATTGATTGTGAAAGCCGAATTATTCGCTCAACCTCGCTGACGTGTTTCCAGGGATCGCTAGACTCAATATTTTGCTCTTGCAGATCGTCGTTGGAGCTAAGCGCATACTGCGTGGGCGGAGAGAGCTCGGACCCTGCCGCTCGCTCTCCGCTAGCATCTTCCCTCACTCGTGTTTCGATACTTATTTCTGTCGACTCGTTACGTAATTTAACTAAGCCATCGGGCAAGAATTCTTTCGGTAAACCGTATAAGTCTATCGTCTTACTCGGCGAAAGCACGCTGAGTCTTTTTACAAGATTAGCTATTTCTCTGACATTACCCGGCCAATCATATTGCGAAAGTAACGACATGCTTTCAGAGGAAAATCCAATCTCGTGGTCCTTAGAATACTTTGAGGCGAAGTGGAGACAGAATTCAGGAATATCATGCCTTCGTTCCCGAATCGGTGGGATCTTTATAGGTATAACATTCAATCTGTGGAACAAATCCTCTCTGAATTCACCACGAGCAACCATTCCTGAGAGGTCTTGATGCGTTGCGGCTATCACTCGAACATCAATTGGTACGCTGCTGGACCCTCCGAGCGGGACAATTGCTCTCTCTTCGAGAGCCCGAAGCAGTTTTGCTTGCAATTCAAGTGGCATATCGCCAATTTCATCTAAGAACAGGGTGCCTTCATGAGCTATTTGGAATCTACCAATTCGATCAGAGATAGCCCCAGAGAACGCACCCTTTTTGTGCCCAAACAGTTCGCTCTCTAGGAGTTGATCTGGAATTGCTGCGCAATTTATGCCGACCAGGTTAGCGTGGCAGCGATCAGAGAGACGATGAAGTTCTCGAGTAACAACTTCTTTTCCGCTACCGGACTCCCCGAGAACTAAGATGGATGCATCAGAGGGAGCGCAGAGCTCGATCATTTTCGTGAGCTGCACGGATTGATCACTGCTCCCAATAATAGAGCTAAAGTTTTCGCCCTTGGGTTTACTTACCACTTCTTTCCTGCATTTTTTATACCGCCTGTTCGATCTTTGAGCACTTCCGGTATTCCCACAAAAAAATCCGCTTTAAATGAGCTTCGGGACTTTTGG
>Ga0160423_10000746_pt1 | contig 27020 bp, 16 predicted proteins | sample CRUFie14St8metaG_FD_108191 | JGI IMG/M metagenome (GOLD analysis project Ga0160423, IMG submission 108191) | Marine microbial communities from the Costa Rica Dome - CRUD Field 142mm St8 metaG | ecosystem: Environmental > Aquatic > Marine > Oceanic > Photic zone | place: Costa Rica: the Eastern...
AACTAAAAGTAAAAAATTATGTGGTATAAATCCTAAATCAGGATTATGTAAAAGAGGAATGAATAATGATACACATTTATGTGAAAATCCTCCTATTACTAACAAAAGATGTAAAAAAAGCAAAAAAAAAAAATCAAGTAAATCACCAATTAAAAGCAAAAGTAAAAGTAAAAGTAAATCACCAATTAAAAGCAAAAGTAAAAGTAAAAGTAAATCACCAATTAAAAGTAAAAGTAAATCATTTAATTCAAATATGACACATTATGAAGTTCTTGGAATTTCTAATAATGCTAATAGTGAAGAAATAAAAACTGCTTATAAAAAATTAGTTTTTAAATATCACCCTGATAGAGGAGGTCATAAACATGATTTTGTTAAAATTAAAGAAGCTTATGAAATATTATATGATAAAGAATTAAGAAAATTATATGATGATTATATTTTAGAATTAAAAAGTAAATCACCAGTAAAAAGCAAAAATAGTGATTTCAAAAAAACATCAAGACATAATTTAAATGTTATAAATGGTTATAAATTAATAAAATTATTGGGAAGAGGAAGATATGGTTCAGTATATAAAGTTTCAAAAAATAATAAAATATATGCTATGAAAATAGTTGCTGCTGGAAGTCCTACAACAAAAAAAAGATTTATTAATGAAGTTAAAATACAAAAAAAAGCTTCAACTTTAAATGTAGCACCTGATATTATTGAACATTTTATTCAACGTAATAATAAGAAAACAGAAGGTCATATTGTAATGGAATATATTGAAGGACCTACATTACGTGATTTATATTATAATTCAACAGAAAATAATACATCAATAGCACTTGAAGCTTTATCAAAAATTAAAATATTAAATGAAAATAATATTTTACATAGTGATTTAAATAAATTAGATAATATTATTTATGATAGAATAAATAATAAAGTATATATACTAGACTATGGTTTAGCAGAAGTTAGAAATGATATATTTGAAAATAAATATTTATTTGATTATGATATAGCACATTTAAAAGCAAGATTTAATTTATAAATTATAATTATATGAAAATTAAAATTAAATCTGATATTAACATTTTAAAAAAAAATATTGAAAATTTAAAAAAAGAACTTTACAATAAGCAAAAAGAATTATTAGAATTTAAAGATTTCTTTCATATTTTTGATGAACAAAATAAAGATATTATTCAATTTAATAAAGAAATAGAAAAATTAAATGATTCTCTTGAAAAAAAAATGTATAAATTTAAATTAGTTAAAAATCAATAAATTCCTTTAATTAAAATAAATAATTAACAGAATTTATAAAAAAAAATATATATATATTATATAATGGTTAATTATAAGAAAAAGTATTTGAAATATAAATTAAAATATAGTAATCTTAAAAATGGAGGTATGAATTTAGAAGAAGATTTAGAAAGAATGAGTTCTGAATCTGAATTTGATAGAAAAGTTGATATAATTAATACATTTTTAGAATATAATCAAAATAGAAATGTTGATTCACTTGACGAAGATTTTGAAAAAGTATTAAGAAATATCAATTTACAACTTCATCCGATTATGTTTTCTGCTGATAAAATTTATTATTATGAAAATACAAATAATGGTTGGGCTTTAAATTGGTCAGCTATAAACGATAATCCTAAAAATATAGATTTTAATCAATTAGAAAACATTATAAAAATATTAAAATACAGTATTCCTGAAATAAATATAATTAAAAAATGGAATGGAAATTTTAGTGATGTTTGGGATCCTGATGAATTTCCTGATGAATATCCTGATGAATGGTATGATGAAGATATTAATCTAATTTTTCATCATGATTTAGACGAAGATATTTATATGAAATATGAAAGTCCAAGATTAATCAAGATTCCAATGAGTTTAATTAATACTGAATACACAATACAAAATGTTAAGGATTTTATTTCAGAGAAATTAAATATAAGCTATCAGTTTTCAGATATACACTTTTATATTAAAACAGATAGTAAAACTTTATTACGTTTAGATAATAATGAGAAATTTAGTGATTATATTGAAATAAATGAATTACTCGGAACATTTGTTAAATTATATATTACAACTAAAATAAATAGTGAAAGTATATTAAAACAAAAAGGATTTGATATTATTTATGAAAATGAATTTACCTAAATAATTATATTAATTAAAATTAAAACTATCACTCTTAAAATAAATATATATAATAAATTGAATTTTTTTTATCTTAAAAATCAATAAATTTCTTTAATTATTTATTATAACATTTTTACACTTTTTCTAAAAGTGTTGTTAAAAACTTTTATTTTATTCATCATCACTTGATGATAATATTGTACATTTATTACTATATTTTCTTCTAAGTTCATTATTTTTATTTATAAAACAATCAAAACATAAATTAATTGATTTACCTGAATAACGAATAGTATTATCTCCATCATAATCTTTACCACATCCTCCTATACAATATTGATATTGACTCCCTACTAATGATTTTAACCAATATGATTTATTAGTTAATAATTTAATTTTATTTTTTTCATATATTTTTTTATAGTATTTATCTTTATTATATTTCATAAAAAAATCACACGGTTCATCTTCTATATCAAATAATTCTTTAATATCATCCCACATATTTTTTTTAGGACATCTAAAATATAAATAGTTTTTTTTTTCATTTTTTCTAATATCACAAGGTAATCCACACTTACAAGAAGGTAAATCATTTATAGTTTTATTATTTGGATACTTATAATCTATGTCAAATCTAGTGTATTTACCTCCTCTAATATTTTTCCAATTATCCTTATGAATATATATCATTTTCTCAACAATATTATTTTCAACCCAATATTGACAATATTCATCTTCATCACAATATTTATCAAAATCTTCATAAAGATCAAAACTATAGTCATTATTATTAACTTTTTCATTATATTCAATAAATCTACCAACTTTATTAAGTGGATAAATTGCTATAATATTTATAACAGGATATATTGATGTGTTTACGCCACCAGATTCATTTTTATGTTGCCAAAATCGCGAATACAATTTTTTTGTTTCACCTACATAATAATGATTATCCTGACATTGTAATATATAAATCCATCTCATTATATTATGTTAATGTATTTATTTAATTTTTAAACTAATTTTTATTTTTATTTAATATATTTAATATTGAATCTAAGTCAATTTCTTTTTCATAAATTATTATTTTATATGAATCTTCATTTCTAAATATACATTTTTCTTTATAAAATAATAAATCTATACTTGATAGAATATTTATAAATTCTTGTTCTTTAATATTTATCCACTTATCATAATTATATGCATAACTAATAATAAAAGTTTGATTTTCTTTTGCAGGTCCTTTTTGATTAATTGGTTTATATGCATATATACCTCCATCTTCAAGATGATCAATAAAAGGATAATACCCTAAAATTTTATTTTTTTTCATTAATCTTATTTTATTTTTAGGTGATTTTACTCTCCAAGAGTCTCCCCATACCTTAGTTTTTTTTATAACATATGACATTATTAATATAATATTTTATATATAAATCAATTTAGAATACAATATTAATTATTTCAATAAATTCCTTTAATTCTATCATTATTTTTATCAAAAATAGTTTCCATATGTAAATTTGCTTTATATTTTTTATTTAATATTTCTAATTCATAATTACCATTTATTATATAATCTTCATCTACATATTTATTATCATTATTTATATAACCATAACCTATTGATTTATTTAACATATGTGAAAAATTACCTCTTCTAATAAATCCAACACAAATATTATTTCTATAAATTAATTCATTATTAAATAATGGAATATTATCATCAATAGATAAACAAATTAATTTTTTTTTAACTCCATTTTTTATTTGATTATTTATAATTTCTGAACCTAAATATTTTTTGCTTTTACATAAAAATTCCATATTAGATTCAATAGGAGTATCTTCTGATGTTATATCTGAATTCCAATGTTTATAACCTTTTTCCATAGATAAAGATTCCATTGCATTATATCCAGCATCTATTAAATTATATTTATTTCCTTTATTATGTATTAAATCATATAATTCAACTAAATTATTACTTGGAATATGTAATTCATAACCTAATTCTCCAACATATGATAAACGTATAATACGTGTTCTTATATTATTAATATTAAAAATATTATTAGTAGAAAATTTTAGTTCTACATTATCTTTTAATATTAAATTAAGAATATTTTTACTATCTTTACCCATAATACTTAAAACACCATAATCTTCTGTAACATCTTTTATATTACAATTATTATTTTTAATATGTTTATTTATCCAATCAAAAGTATATTGTCTAAAAGAACCACTAACTATTATATAATATCTATTATTATCTATTTTATTAACTGTTATATCTGATTCAATTCCACCTTGATTATTACACATTAAAGTGTAAACTGTACTTCCAATTTTGCTTTTAATTTTATTAGTACATAAATAATCTAATAATTTATGTGAATCTTTACCTTCTAAAATAAATTTACCAAATGATGATTGATTAAATAATACAGTATTATTTCTACAAGATAAATGTTCTTTTCTTATATTATCAAAATTTAAACTCCAATTAAATGTATAATACTTTTGAAGTTCTTTATAATAATCAGAATTAATAGGATTAATATAATCTTCTTCATTAATATTATGTTCAATTTTATTATTTGAATAATATAAAGGTACTTCAAAATTACCTGAAGAACCAAAAATACAACCTTTTTTTAATAATGTATCATATAATTTATCTTTTATCAAATTTCTGCCTGATAAATGTTCATCATGAGGCCATACAATATTATAATTTTTAGCATAAGATTCTATTGAAGAATCTTTAATCCATTTTTCATTATTAACTATTGATGAATGAAATCTCTTAATATCATAATTATAAATATTTTTGCTTTGTCCTGAATGTATTAATTCTGCTAACATACTACTAAAACCACCACTTGTTGTTATACCCATAGAATTATGACCACAATTAAAATATAATCCTTCTACAATAGATGATTCGCCAATTAATGGTTTATGATCTGGTGTAAAAGATTCAGGACCACAAATAGTTGATTGAATTCCTATGTCATTAATTATTGGAATTCTATGTATATGAGATTCTATATGTTGTGAAAAAACATCCATATCTAAATCAAATAATGAAAATGGAAAATCAATTGGTTTCCAACACAAAGGATTATTTTCATATCCACCAATAGCTAATTTATTTCCTTGTAATTTAAAATATGTAGCAAAATCATGATCTCTTACATTAGGCATATTTTCGATATTTGGTATTTCATCTGTTAAAATATAAGCATGTTTCATAGGTAAAAGTGGAATACTTAAATTATTTTTTTTACATAATTCATTTGACCATACACCTAAACAATTAACTACTTTATTAGTATAAATAATTTCATTTGATGTTTTTACTCCTATTACTTTATTATTTTCTATAATAATATTTTCAATATTTGTATTTTCCTTTATTTTAGCACCATTAATTGTAGCATATTTAGCATAAGCTCTTGTTAATCCATCAGGTTCAATTGTACCATCATCTTTACAATATAAACCACCTACTACATCTTCTACATTCATTAAAGGATATAAATCTTTAATTTCAGATTGATTTAATATATAACTATTAATATTATAATACTTACATAAAGTATGCATTCTTTTATATTCATCTAATCTTTCATTTGTTGTAGCAATAAATAAACCTCCATTATTATTCCAACCAACATCTACTTGTGTTTCTTTTTCTAAATTATTTAATAATTCTTTTGTTTTTAAAGATATTTCAATATCTTTATAATTTGGTCTGCAATTCCAAAATAAACCAGCACTATGCCAAGTAGTTCCTGCTGTTAATTTATGTTTTTCTAATAAAATTGTATTATTTATTCCTTTTTTTGATAAATGATATAATGTGCTAGCACCTGATACTCCGCCACCCATTACTACTACATCTGTATTATAATATCTTTTAAATGAATTTGTTAACATTTTTTTATTAAAAGAAAATTTAATAAAATTCATATAATAATATTAATATATTAAAAAAATTAATTATACAAAATAAAAATGATTTTTTTTTATTATATTTATAATAATGCCTAAAACAAAGAAATGTAAATGTAAAGGATGCAAAGAAAAAGTTGCTTATATTATTGGATTATGTAAATGGTGTAATAAAGAACATTGTTATCTTCACAGAATTCCTGAACAACATAATTGTCCTGGTTTAGAAAAATGTAGAGAAGAAAGTTTGAAAAAAAATGAAGATTTACTAGTAGATTGTAATTTCAAAAAAATTGAAACAATATAGAAATGTAATAAAATGATTTATATTATTTTTTTTATAGTAATGTTAAATACTCTAGAATATAATATATTAATTACTTATATTTTAAAAGAAATAAATTTATCAAAATGTTTATTATTAAGACGTTCTTGTAAATATATTTATAATATTACAGATATAAATGATAAAGATAATAATGAATATATTTGGAAATATTTTTATATAAATAATATGAATATAAACTATAGTATTACAAATAAAAGTGTTCATATATCTAATTATTATTGTGTTTGGAAATCATGGGATATAATAGTTAAAAATTTAATATATAATAAATTTATGAATTCAGATAAATTTAATAATTTTATCACAATAGAAAATGATAAATTTATAAAAAATATAGAAGAAATAGAAAGATTAGATGATTTAAATTATTTTAAATCTATATTTAATGTTGACTGTTTAAAATATAAAGAAATTATTAAAAATACTCTTTTATATTTTGATTTTAATAAAACATTATCTACATATTATGAATTTTCACAACAATATAAAAAAGTAAAAAACAATAATCCAACAATTAATTTTTGTCCTTGTAAAGAACATTATAGAATAGATACATTATCTACTTTTAAAAAAAAAGTTATTAATTATAAAAATTATTTTAAAGAATTATCAAAAAGATACTTAACAAAATATAAAAAACAAATAAAAACTTTTGAAATAGATAATATTAAATTTACTCATAAAGTTAATTGTTTAAATAGAGAAATTAAAGAAAAACAAAAAGAATTAGATTTATATAAATCTAAACTATTAGAAAATAAAAATTTAACTGAAAATTATAAAAATGTAAAAATATTTTTAAATAAATAATTTATTTACTAAAATTATAATGGAATATCATATAATGAGTGATTTACACATAGATAATTGGAATACTAATTTAGAATGTAAATATCCACTTGGTTTAAGAAAAAATAATCCAATTAAATTTGAAGACAATTTAGATAAAATTTTAATAATACCAGGTGATATTTCTGATGACTTTGATTTATCATTAGATTATTTAAATAATATATCAAAATATTATAATAAGATAATATTCATTGATGGGAATCATGAACATGTTTCAAAATATCCAAGTTTATATAAAAAAAAAGATATGATAATAAAAACTAATAATTACAATAATAATAAACTAATATATTTATCAAAAGAACCATATGTAATTAATAATACTGTTTTTATTGGAAATTGTGGATGGTGGGATTATAATAAAGAAAAAAATATAAATAATTATATAGATTATTTTGACAATTGGATAGATTTTAATGAAAAAGATATAAATTTATTTCATAAAAATGTATTAATTAAATCTTTGATAGAATTCTATTATTTAAAAGAAAAATTAAATAATTACCAAGATAATGATAATATAAAAAATATTGTTATTGTAACTCATACAATTCCACATAAAAGATTTTGTAAAGAATTATTACCAAACAATATAATTAATGATAATTATGACTGTCTTTTAAATTCATTATTTGAATCTATTAATAAAAAAACATATTCTAAAATTTCACATTGGATATTTGGTCATGTACATTGTTATTATAATGAAATAATTGATGGAATTCATTATATATGTAATCCAAGAGGAAGAGTAGAAGATTATGATAGGGTTGAATACAAACCAATAACAATAGAAATTTAAATATTTTTTAAAGAAATATATTATATATATATATATATATATATAATGAATTTAGATTCAATAAATAATCATTATAAAAATAAATATTTAAAATATAAAAAAAAATATTTGAATATAAATGGAGGAAATAAAAAAAAAAATAAAAAGCAAAATAATACATCAAATAAAAAACAAAATATTATATCAAGTAAATTTCAATTAATTCCGGATTATAAATCAAGAAAGTATTTAAATAATATTGATAATGCTAATTATTTTTTATCATTATTAGAAATTTGTTTTGAAAACGATAATGATGAACAATTTAATTTAAATAATGTAAATCTAAACAATTGGATATTATTAATGGATAATGAAGAAATAATTGGTTGTTTAAGTTATGATTTCAATGATGATTTAAGTATAAAAATTTCTAATGTATGTAATTTTTCATCAAAATATAGAGGAATTTGTAAATATTTAGTTAGTAATTTTTTAATAATGTATCAAAATAATTATTATTATTTATATGTAAATAATAATAATATTGGATCAATTAGATGTTATGAATCTTGTGGTTTTCAAAAAATATCAGAAGAAAATAATATAATTAAAATGTTATGTGAAAAAAAAAATATTATTGTATTTGATGATAGTATTATTAAAGAAATAAATAATGAAAATATTATGAAAGGTGGTTTTCAAATTTTATTAGATAGAAATATGTTAAATAATCTACATAAATTAAATCATAGTAAATATAAAGAAGAAAGAGACTGTATATTATGTAGTTTATATTATCTTGGTATAAAAAATATTGATGATTTTGTACAAACACTTGAATCAAATAGTCTGATAGATGAAATTCAATATTTTAATAAGATTATTAAATATATAAATTATCTAAAAAAACATAAACCAAATAATATAATTTATGATGAAAATCAAGGAAAAGATTTAACTATTGATGATTTAAAATATGAAGATTATTATTTATATTATAATAAAGAATTTAAATCTGACTATTTTTCAGAAATAGATAATGTTATAATGATTAATAAAGATATGAACTCAATTAATAAATATTTGAATAGTAAATTATTTAGATATAAAGTTGAAAAAGATTTTGAAGACTTTGTAGATTTTATAGATAATGGTGAAGAATTAAACGAAAGATTTAATAAATTTGAAGAAATATATAAAAAATGGTGTTATAGAATATTAACAACTATATTTCAAAAAATAAATCCTGGTTTTGCTACATTTTTAAATATACACTATAAAGGTAATATTGTTAGTGAAGAAAAATCTATTCCACCAAAAATTGGAGAATATGGATATTTTTCATATGATATGCAACAAGATAATTATGATAAATTTGAAGTATTTATTGAAAGTAATAATAATAAATTAATAAATAAAGAAGTACATTATTCTATGAAAAATAATATTTCAGATGAAGATGATTATAATGTTGGTAAAATACATGATATTACTAGTCTTCCACACTATAATTATAAAAATTCAGATGTTTTAGGACACATGTTAATTATTTTTAAAGATATAAATAATTATGTTTATTTTATTGATAATCAATCAGGTGAAGTATATAAAGGTTTTGAAGATATCTATGAAAATTATATAAAATATTTTGGTATTGAATATTTTAAAATAATTAATACTAAAATTTATTTAAAACCAATTGAAAATCCTAATAAAACTCCATCAAATTATACTTCGATAAAACATTCTAAATTTAAAAAACAACAAAAAATATTAAATAATGTAAAAACTACTGAAGATATACAAAAACAATATGGCTCTATAGAAAATATACAAACACAAATAGAGTTATTACAAGAATTACAAAATTTATTACAAACAGTAGAAAATCCAAGACCCAGTGAAACACCTGTTAATTTAGAGTAATTATTTTTATATTATGGTTTTTCACCTTGTTTAATTCTTATATTAATATCTTCAATTACAGGTATTAATTCTTCAAATTCATCTATTACATAATGAGCATTGCTTTCATTTTGTAATTTACTACGTGAATTATTTTTTTTTTCATTTTTTTCTTTAACAGACATATTTTTCCATTGTTCTAATGAATCTACATTCATATAATTACTATAAGCAGAAATACCTACAGTCCAACAACCTGCATTTAAACCTTCATGAATACCTGTAATTGTATCATCTACTTTTACAACACTTTGAATAGGATAAGTATCTAATTTAAATAAATTTTTCCATAACATAAAAGGTTTAGGTCTTGAACCTAATTTTTTTTCATCATCACTAAAATCATCACAAGCTGTTGTTGTATTAAAATCTAATCCTTTATCTTTTGTATTTTTAATAATACAATCAACCATTTCTCTATTAAATCCAGTAGTTGTACCAAATTGTATATCATTTTTTCTTAATAAATCCATAGTTGATGTAACTTTTGGTAATAAATTACAATATTCAGGTAATACTTCTAATTGCATAGGTATAAAAGCATTATATATATTTAAAATATCTTCTTGTGTTGATTGTCTATTATAAACTTTTTTAAACTCTTCTTGAACTCTTGGCATTTCTAAAATTTGAGCAATATGTAAATCTTTTCTTATTCCCATAGGAACTCTTGCTTCATTCATTGTAATGTCAATATGAAATTTATGAAATACTTCTTTAAATACAATTGCAGGAGCAATAACAAATGGATCAACACAAGTTCCACTATTATCTAATATAATAGTTTGAACTTTTCCGTTATAAATATTATTAAAATATGGATTTCTTAATTTACTACCAATATTTTTATTAGTAAATGATGATAATGTTTTGAAAAATGACATTTTTTTAGTTATATAAATATATTAATAAATCTTTAAATAATATTTTAATTTTTAAAATAATTATATTTATAAAATATATTTTTATTAATAATATATGATTAATAAAGTTGGATTTTATATAACACAACAATTTAAAACATTTATGAATAATCAATATGAACATTATGATAAAATGTTATATTATAGTTATAATGAAATTGCTTTATTATCATTTGGAACATTAAATAATAATAATTTATCTAAGAAATCAATAAATTTTATAAAAAATATGAGAGAAAAAGGTTCTACAATTATTCATTGTCAAGATTACTCTGAAATAATTTATAAAAATAATAAAGTATTAAATTCTAATTTACGAAATAATATTAAAAATATATCAAATTATACATTGATTGATAAAGGATTAAATATAGAAAAAACACCTATAAATATATGTAATTCAGAAAACAGTAATATTTTTATTGATATAAATATAGATTATGATAAAGATGTATTAACTAATAGTTCAACAGAAATATTAAATTTTTTATATGAGAAAAAAATTAAATTAATTGTTGCTTTTGGTAATCATGATGATATGTTTCTATTAAATAATGCTTATAATTTAAAATGTTATTTAAGATATGGTTTTCCAATAATCATATCTATAGATTTATGTAATAATTTATATAATAATATATCTATAAAAGATTATTATGAACAACATATTTGTCCTACAATTAACTCAAATGAAATAATTGACTTAAATAAAAAAACTTTATATATTGACATTGATAATACTATTACTATTGGTGATAATTATAATGATTGTATTTGTATTATAGATATTGTTAACAAATTAAATAAATTATTTGAAGAAAATAAATATAATATTATTTATTGGACTTCAAGAGGATGTATAAGTAATAAAGATTATTATGATTTTACAAAAAATCAATTAGCAGAATGGAATGTAAAATATAATATATTAATAACAAAAAAACCCTTTTTTGATAAATTTATTGATGAAAAATCAATTAATTTAGATAATACTAATTTAAATATTATTGATGAATTATAATTAAACTTTTATTTATATATTACTATTCGTGTAATAAGTATAAAGACTTAATGACAATAAAATATATAATATTAAATGGTTAGCAATTTTATAAATCAATATTTTCAAGATTTTAAATATTATATAAATAAATATGGAGAAAAAACGATTTTATTAATTCGTGTAGGTGATTTTTATGAATCTTATGCTGAATCTAAAGAGTGTGTTTTATATCCATATATTGTAAATTATGCTGATCAATTAGATTTTGCTATTAAACAATTAAAAGATAAAATTATGACAGGTTTTCCTTTTTATACATTAGAAAAACACGTAAATACATTATTAAAACATAATTTTGTAGTTATTGTTTTTGAACAAGTAAAAGATAATAATGATAATGTAATTGAACGCAAATTATCTGATATATATACTCCTGGTACTCATTTAGATACAGTAACAAAAGATGATAAAGAATTATTATCAATATATATTGATGTATATTCATATCAAAATCAAAAAATATATGAAATTTCTGTATGTAAAATTAATATTTGTACAGGTAAAAATTATATTTATGAAATTGAACCAAAAGTAAATGATATAAATTATTCATTAGATGAATTATATAAATTTGTTCATAGTAGTAATGCAGCTGAAATAATTATAAATATTACAAATAAAGATGAATATAATAATGTCATAAATTTTTTAAATATAAAAGATTTATATTATAAAATTTATGAACCAGAATTAAATTTTAAAAATATAAATTGTCAAAAAGAATTTTTAGATGATATTTTTAATAATAATACACAGTTAGATATTTTTAATTATTTAAATATTGATGAATTTAAAGGAAATGGTGGTCGTATAGCTTATATTTTATTATTATTATATATTAAAGACAATAATAAAATTTTACTAAATAATATTAATTTACCATTAGTATATCAAGAAAATTTCAATATGATTTTAACAAAAAATGCTATAAAAAGATTAAATATATTAACTGATCAACATAATAAAGGTGTATTCGACATTGTAAATTTTACAAATACAATAATGGGTAAAAGAGAATTAAAAAAAAGAATATTATATCCAATTTTTAATAAAGAAGAACTAAATAGAAGATATGATTTAACTAAATATATTTATGATAATAATATTCATTGTAATATTATTAGTGATAAATTAAAATTATTATATGATTTAGACAAATTAAATAGATTAATATGTACTAAAAAATTAAATAAATCTAATCATTTAGTATATTTAATAACTAATATTAATATTATTAATGATATAATTAATTATATTAATGATAATAATTTATATAATATTGAACAAGAAAAATTAATTTTATTAAAAGAATTTCATAATGAATTAAATGAAAAATTTAATATAGATTTAATAAATGATAGTGAAGAATTAAATATTTTTAATAAAAATATTTATGAAGAATTAGATAATGTAAATTTTGAAAGATTAAAAAGTAAATGTTTTATAGATTTATTTTGTAAAGAACTTTCTATAAAAATACAAAGTCATGAAAATTTAAATAAAAAAAAACAAACTGAAATAGATGAAAATAAATTATTATTAAAATTTATTAGTAAAACAGATAGAACTTTTGTTGTAGATTTTAAATTTGAAATTACAGAATCAAAAGCAAAATTAGCACAACATATAAATAAAAAATGGTCATTAAAAATTAAAAATAAAGATTTTGATTTAAATGAAAATATATCATTTCAAGATATAACTTGGAAACATAAAGATAAAAAAACTTCACCAACAAATATTATTTTAGATAATCATGTAGAAAATCATTATAAAAATTATTTTGAATTAAAAAAACTAATAGATAATTTATTTCAAGATTTATTAGAAACATATTCTAATAAGTATTGTAATTTATTAATTTATTTATCAGATGTTATAAGTGAAATTGATATTGCTTGTAGTAATTACAAAAATATTATTAAAAATAATTATTGTATTCCTGTTATTGAAGATAATCAAGATTCTTCATATGTAAAAGTTAATGCAATACGACATCCAATTATTGAACATTTAATTGATACAATATATATAACTAATGATGTAGAATTAAATGAAAATGGAATTTTATTATATGGTACAAATGCTTCTGGAAAAAGTAGTTTAATGAAATCAATTGGATTATCAGTTATATTAGCACAAGCAGGATTATGTGTTCCAGCTTCATCATTTATTTATAAACCTTATTATCACTTTTTTGTAAGAATAGGTTCGGATGATAATTTATATATGAATGAATCAAGTTTTACAAATGAAATGAATGAAGTAAGAGATATTATGAAACGTTCTAATAATCATAGTTTAATTATTGGTGATGAATTATGTTCCGGAACAGAAGTAACATCTGCTACTTGTATTGTAGCTTCTACAATTAGTTATTTATCATCACAAAAATCGAGTTTTTTATTTGCTACACATTTTCATCAATTAACAGAAATAGAAGAAATAAATAATCTGCCTAATTTACATATTAAACATTTATCTGTAATATTTGATAATGAATTAAATTGTTGTATATATAATAGAATATTAAAAGATGGACAAGGTTCAAATGAATATGGATTAGAAGTAATGAAATCATTAAATATGACACAAGATTTTGTATCAAATTGTTATAAAATAAGAAATAATGTTAATGGATTATATAACTATAAACAATCAAATTATAATAAAAATAAAGTGTTAGGATTATGTGAAGTATGTAAAGAAAATGAAGCTATTGATACACATCATATTACACACCAAGAATATGCTGATGAAAATGGAAATTTATCACATTTTCATAAAAATCACAAAGGAAATTTAGCTGCTTTATGTAAAGATTGTCATGATAAACATCATAGAGGAATTATTAATATTGAAGGATATAAAGATACAAATCAAGGTCGTATTTTATACGTTAATAAAAATGAAATAGAAAAAAAACAAGAAGAGAATACTAATATTGAAACTAATGATTTAAATGATGAAGAAATTAATTTTATAATTGAATTAGATAATAATAGTAATATTAAAAAAAATCAAATACAAACTATGTTTTATAATAAATTTGTAAAACAAATAACAGATTATAAAATAAATAAAATAAGAAAAAATAAAATTGAATTTAATAGTAAAAAAAAAATTTAATATATAATATAATTATATATGTTTGTTGGAAAAAAATATAAAAAATCAACAAAAAGAAAATCATTAAAAAGAAAATCAATTAAAAGAAAATCAACAAAAAGAAAATCAACAAAAAGAAAATCAATTAAAAGAAAATCAACAAAAAGAAAATCAACAAAAAGAAAATCAACAAAAAGAAAATCAACAAAAAGAAAATCAACAAAAAGAACATATGGAGGTATGGAGAATTACGCGCAGTTGGAAGCATCAGCATGGGCGGAGGAACTAGAGGCGGCAGCAAGAGAGGAACAGGAAATGACATCGATAAAAGAATACAAGGAAGATTTTAAATTAGAATTGGATAAGACAAATATTAATCTACTAAAAAATAATACTATAGTTTGTGTATTTGGTAATAATTCTTTAGATAGTATATATAGAGAACTAAATATTGTCAATTATAAAGCTATATATGCTATTGGTGACGAAGAACCAAAAGAAACATATCAAAAAATAGGTAGTTTTAATTTAAATGATATTAAACAATATTATTTAAATTATTTTAATAATAATGACTTCTGGAATTCAGTGGTTAAACATAAGGAATATGATACTGATTTTCTTAATAATATTTCAATAGACGTATATATAGTAGACACAAATCCTAATTTATTTTATGTTACATCAACAAATAGTCCACAATTAGATACAGATAAACATTGGATGAACGGTATTGGTCCTAAGAGATTTGTTGGTCAATGTTTATGGTATATGAATATTCAAAAAAATAATTATCCTTATTTTATCGGTATAGATGATACAACATGTTTATTATCTTCTATTAATATTGAATCTGATGAATCTATAGTTCGACTTTCACATGAAAATAAAATATTATGGGAAGATGGTATAAAATTGTTCTACAATTTTGTAATTAATAATAATTTTAATAATATGGATGATTTTATATTTGGTTTTGCTAAAGCTACAGAAAGTTACTTTGCAAGTACAAATAATTCTACTTCTGTGTCTTATTCAATTTATAAGTTTATATGTATGAGTGGTAATGTATTAAATAATGTCTGGTATGATCCATATTTAATTCAATTCAAAGAAGATGTAGATTTCCTTTATAGATGTAAAATACATGAAATACAAGGATACAAAATGCCTAATACTATTGTATGTAAATTAGATGAAGATAAGAAATGTAATAATAATATGCTTCCTTCTTCTCAAATAGTATTATGGAATAATACAGCTGAATATTACTATAATATGTTTTATCGTTTAATTTATTTAGATCATAATAAATATTTTGGATATTATTCCGGCGAGCTATATCCATCTTGTTTAATACCTATTTTTAATAATTTACAACCTAGTTTTGGATATTCAGCACAAGAAATATCAGATAAATTTGAACAACAAGAATTTACTTTCAATGGTCAAATTACTTTTATTAACCAAAACGATGAAAAAACAACTGTGAGTGAAATAACTGTTTCACCATCATATGCATTTGTATATCAATATCCTAATAATAAGTTGAGATGTGGTTTTAAACGTTATGATACAGCAGCATTCCAGATTCTTACTTCATTTGGTGAACATTTAATTGTGAAATATGAAACATTTCAAAATGCTATTTTAGAATTAACAGGAGGAATACCAAAAGATACATATTCTATTAGTACATTTGGTAGTTCTAAGCGTTCAAGGCGTCAAACTAAAATGTATAATCCCGACGAGAGCCGGAATAAACTCAAACCCAAACCCAAACAAACAGTAAAATCACGAAAGAATAAATCTCAAGAACGTCGCAGAAAAGAAGTTTCCCAATCTCAGAAAAATAAACGCGATAAGTTCAAGAGTGAAAGACGCATGCTCCCTAATCAATGGACTTGTAATAATTGTACCTATATTAACAAGTGGTCGAATAATAAATGTGAAATGTGTGCAAACCCCCGGCCTAAACAATGGAATTGTAATACATGTACCTTTTTAAACAATTGGTCGAATAATAAATGTGAAATATGTGGAAGTTTCCGGCCATAACTTGGCAGGCAATAGTCACTTCAATAACCCATTTCTTTGAACACATTACGGGACAAAAAAAAATCTTACAATATATTATAAATATGTATTAAAATCCTAAGTATTGTGGATATAATTTAGCTCCTAATATTCTTAACTGTGGTGTTTTATTATAATAATTATATAATTTGTTTATAACAAAATTATCATTAGATTCTTTAATTAAATTATTTCCTAATGGATAATAAGCAACTCTTGGTAGATAATTTACATTATGAAGATTATAAGAATCTGTTAATCTTCTTAAAGATGAAAAATTATTACGTTTTTTACTATTTCTTTTTTTACTTTTTCTTCTGCTATTATTTTTACTTTTTTTTCTACTATTTTTTTTGCTTTTTTTTTTACCACCTTTATATTTACGTGATTTTTTATTACAATGACTATTTAATTTACGTGATTTTTTATTACAATGACAATGACTATTTAATGTACGTGATTTTTTACGTTGTACCATTATATTATATAAAAATATTTAAATATATAAAATAATTAAATAAATTTATTATATGGATATATTGTATTTATTAAAAGATTTTGATAATAATTATAATATTTTAGATAATTTAGATTTTAAAAGTATTATAAATATTCTTTTTATAAATAAAATATTAAATAGTACATTTAATAAAAAAGAAAATTTTTGGAAAATATGCTGTATATTATATAAAGATAAACATTTTTGGATTTTATCTAAAATGAGAACTGAAAAACAATTTATAAATTGTGATAATTCTTTAACATTTAAACAACAATTAAGAAATATATTTTTTTATGATAAATTATTAAATAATACAAATACAAATTATTCATATTATTATCAATGGTTAATGATTGAATATTACAATAATAATAATGATATTGTATATAATATGATTAAATATTTATTAGAAAATAATATTATACAAATTAAATCTAGTTTATTAGAAAATTTTTCTTTAAAAACAATTTTAAATATATTAAAACAAAAAAAATAAATAAATTTTTATTTTGTTATCTTTATTACTTTATTTTATTTCGTTTTTTTGTATTTGTTTTACTACAGATGTTTGTTGATTAACTACTGGTAATTCTTGTTTTACTATAGATGTTTGTTGATTAACTACTGGTAATTCTTGTTTTACTACTGGTACTTGTTTTATATTTTTTTTAATACATTTACAATTTTTATTTTCTTTTATACCATGTGTATAATAATGTATTTCTGCTTCTTTTAAATTATTTTTTCCAATTAATTTTTGTAAATCTTCATGATTATCTAAATAACATTGCCAGTCGCAATTATTAAATTTTTTATTATGTAAAGCCATAATACGATGTAATTTTAATTTTAATAATTCTAATAATTTTATATTATCTTGTGGATTAGTTTTAATATAAGAATTAATGAAATTATTATAAGTTAAAATATTATTAAAAATATTATTTAATTTATTTTTTTCATTTGTTTGTTGTTTTTGTTTTGAAGTTATATTATTATAAATAATAATTAATTCTTGTTTATATTTATCAATTAATTTTTTATTTTTTGTATTATTATTATTAATATTATTAATTTCTACTTCATCTTTTAATTTAATTAATTTTTCTTCATTTAATTTAATTGATTGTTGTAATTTAGTTATATTTGTATTATAATTTTTAATTTTATTATTTATATTTTGTATTTCTTTTAATATATTATTATAATTTAATACTAAATTATTATAATTATTAATACTAGTTTCAATTTTATTAAAAATATTTAATTTATGATTTAAATTTTGATTATTACTTACATTTTCATCATTATTTACATTTTCATCATTATTATTTACATTTTCATCATTATTTATATTTTCATTGTTATTTACATTTTCATCGTTATTTACATTTTCATCATTATTTATATTTTCATTGTTATTTACATTTTCATCGTTATTTACATTTTCATCATTATTTACATTTTCATTATTTTCATCATTATTTATAATTTGATTATTATTTAATTTAATTTCTTCTATTTGTTTATTAATTTGATTAATTTGAATATTAATTTTTTGAATTATATCTTTTGAAACATTATTTTTTTTAGCATTAATTAAATCATTAGTAGAATTATATAAATTTTTATATAATTGTGTTAAATTGAATTGTTTATTTCTTATTGAAATATTTAATTTATTTTGTATATCAGTTAAATTATAAGTATATTTTTCATCTAATTTATCTGATAATATTTTATTATTATCATAAAAATCTTTATTTACATAAATTATATCTTTATTACCACCTATAATTGTTTTATTATTATTACAAAAATATAATAATATTAATATTAGTAAAATAATTAATATAAGGTACATTATATAATATAAAAATATAAAAATAATATAATTATAAATTATATGTTTAATGATGATTTATTAAATACAAATCCTAATGAAAATTTATTAGATAAATCAATACAAGAAACAAAGAATATAACAAATAAAGTAGAAAAAACAACAAAATTAAAAAAAACAATAATAACAATAGATTCTCGTAATAGAATTAAAAAAAATAAAATAATAACTGAATTATGTCAAAATGTGGGTAATAATATAATAAATGTAATTGGTTTTAATAAATTGTTAATAAACCATAATAATCATAATTTAATATATACAGATGAAATTATATTTAAAAATGTAGAAGGTAATATAGGTAATATTCCATTAGAATTAATAAATTATAATAATAATAAAGGAGGACCTATATTTTCAATAAAAATTATTTCTAAGAATTCATATGAAATAGAATTAAATAAGCAAATATTAAATGCAATATCCATGACACAAGTTGGTGGTAATAATATAGTTATAGAAAAAGTAGTAGATTTTGTTCAAGGTTATAGTAATGCTTGTAGTTATCGTATAGATTTAGGTAAAAAATTTATTAATATACGTAAAATTAAATTATTAAGTATTGAAATGCCTAACGCTCAATTTGCAATTAGAAATAAACAAAAAGATAATTTATTTGATACATTAAGAAAAGAAGATTTTAATACACCAAATGATAATATTTATTGGATTAATGAAGATGAAAAAATTGTATTAAATGAAAATTTTCTAATAAGTAATAATAAATTATTACAATTAAATAATAATGAAAATGTAAATAATAATAATAATATATTTAAAGCAAATGATAAAATTGAATCATTATTTAATAAATTAGAATATAAATACAATAGTATAACAGAAGATAATTTAAAAAAAAAAACAAAAGAATTAATTATATTTTTAAATAATTTAAAAAATCAAATTTTAATTTTAAATAAATATTTAAATAATAAAATAGATTTATCATTAGATTATTTATTTAATTTTAATATAAATTTAAATGGTAGTTTATTAATTAATAGTTCATTATTAGAATCAATAATTTATAATCCATTTTTAAATTATAATATTACAATTTCTAATAATACATTTGAGTTATTATCTGAATATGATATAAAAAAAGGTGGTATTGTTAAATTATTAACAAATAATAATATATTAATTGATATTATTATAACAAATATAGGTTATGATTATATAGAAGATGAAATAGTAAAAATATTATTAATTGATAATGATAATGTAGAAAGAGAATTAATAATAAAATTAAAAAATAAAAATATAAAAACAAATATAAAATTTTATTTAGAAAATCCATTACAAAATAAAATAGTACCACAATTAAATATTGACAATATTTATTTTAAAGAAGAACATTTTAATACTGATAATGTTACTTCTGAAGAAGATTTATTTAATTTAGTTAAAAATGTATATGATGAAAATAATGATACTTATATTGTTAGGAATAATAATAATATATCAAAACAAGCTACATCAAATAAATTTATGTTAGGATTTAAATTTGATAAATCTATAATAATAAATAGATATACACTTAAAGTGCCAAAGTTAGTTATAGAAAAATTATTTGGTTTATGTAATATTAGAAAAGGTTCATTAAATAAAATTATAGGAACAGATACATTATTTAATAATAGTGTAAAATTATATGATATTTTAAAAATTGGTAATATAAAACGTCGTGTATTAGAAATAGTAAGTAATACAGAATTAATAACTGAATATTGGGATCAGGAATATTTTAATGTTAGTATAGAAAAGAGTTCACATGAATATCCTAAAAAATGGAAATTTCAAGGTTCTAATGGAACTATTTCTAATAAAGTAGAAAATAATTTAAAAATTTATAATTATGAAGAAAGTGATGTATCTTGGGAAACTATAGAACATATAAATATTGATAATATAAATTATTTAGAAGATAAAAGTATTGAATTAATTTACAATTGGGATACTGATAATATATATACATTTGATTTAAATAATACAAAAGAATATAAATATTATAGAATTGTTGTATCATCAAATTTTAGAGGTGATTTAAATATTGATATAAATGACAAAATATATTTATCTGAATTCAGAATGTATACTTATATTTATAATAGTAATATATTTTACAATGATTTATTATTTGAACATGATATTTTATGTAATTTTATTGATTATTATAAAAAATATATAATAGATAATAGTGTAAGTTCAATATTATATAATAATAATGACATTGAACGTTCTGATTTATTATATAAATTACATAATGAATTAGAAAAAAAAGAATTAACAAATATAAGTGAACGTAAAGAATTTATAAAAAATAATTATATTAGTATAATTTCAACTAGAATACAAAAATATGATAGTATATATAATAATTCATTAGATGATATTTTATATGATAAAATACAATTACATTATAAATATATAGATGATGTATTATTTAGAAAACTAAAAGAAATTATTAACATATATAATAACTATAGTTATAATGGTAGACTAGAAAACATTCATGATAAAGTTTCAAATATACAAAAAGAAGATTATTGGAATATAAAAAACAATTTTACAGATGAATATTATATAGAAAAAGTAGAAGAAATAAATAAAGATTATATTGTAGAAGGATTACCTAATGAAAATTTATCTTATAAAAATATTAATACAAAAGTATATACTTTATATCCAATACATAATATTGTAATTCAACAAGGTAATTATAATGAAAGCAAATTTATATCAGAAGTTGTATCTAAAATGAATTTTACACCTAAATTAAGATATAATTATAATCGTAAAGATTTTGAAGAAGATATAGAATATGATGAAAAATTATTATCTGAAATAAAACCTGTATATCATAAATTTGAAATTAGTCTTAATGGTGTAAAACAAACAATTAAAATAAAACAACGTAAAAAAATATTTCAATATTCAAATGCTAATAAAGATATTTCTAATGAAAATGGTCCTATATATTGTAATGAAAGTTATCCTTATTTATATATTAAACATAGAAATCATAATTTTAAAACAGGAGATATAATTGATATTAATGGTGCTTCTGGTGTATTTAATATTTCTGCAGGTGAAATTAATATTAGTCATTCTATATATGTTCATGATACATATAGATGTAGTTTAAGGTTATTATATCCAATTATATCATCATTAAAAACACAAATTAATGAATTAAGACCTGATAATATTGATGTTTTTAAAGAATTTTATAATGATTCTGTATTATATAATAATAATAGTGATAAATTACTAAATTATACACAATTTAAATCAAATAATAGTTTAAATGAATTAGGGTTTTATAATATTTTAAGTAAAACATCTGATAAACAAATTAATTATAATACTGATGTTGATATTATACTATCAAATGAATTAATAATAAAAATATCAGATATAAATTTATCAAAAAAATATAATAAAACAATAGGACGTATTTCACATATTAATAAAAGAAATAAGAATACAGGTAATTATCTAGTTGATTATATGTTATTATCTGAAAGTAATTTTAAAATGGGTGATATTATTCAAACTTCAGTATCAAATTGTATTGCAATGATAGTACCTTCAACTTGGAGTAATAATTCATTACCAACTTTTAATGATATTAAAAACGATTTAATTTTAGATAAAATTGAAAATGGTTATGATGGTTATTCTATTCAAGTATCTACATCACCAAATAAAACTACATTAACAGGATTAGGTGGTATTAATATGTCAATTAGTATTCCTATAAAATCTTCATTATTATTTAATTATCCTAATACACCTTATAAAGAATTAGGTTTTGAAAAACAACAATTAGATTTTAATTTTCAACATATGAATTCTGTTAAAGAAAATATTTTTGATATAGATTATATTTATGTTGAAAATGATTATTCAACTGATACACTAGATGATAGATTTGTTATTATAAAAACTACAAGAGAACATAATTTTAATGTAGGAGATAGAATATATATAAATGATTTCTCATTATATAATGATTTATTCAAAACAACACCAAATACTATACTTGAAATAGATAATTATGAACCTTTTATAAATTGGTTTGATAATTTAGATATTAATTATCAAAAAATATTAAAACAAAATATTGATTCTCACGAATTACATAATTTATTTACAAAATGTGTAATAGTTTATTACACAAATAAATACAATAAAGAACAAATTCAATATTTAGGAAATATAGGTATGAATTTAGAACAATATGATAATATTAATGATAATAATTATAATAAAAATCCTTTTATTAATTTATTTTCAATAAATAATTATTCATATGTATACATATATTATAATCAAAAAAAAACTAATATTACAATTACTTCAGGTGAAAGTATATTAACAGGATTAAGTGATGGTTATTATAAAGCATTAGGAAATTTACCTCATAAATTTGTTGGTTATACTAATAGTTTTGATAATATAAATTCTGTTATAATAGATATTTCTAGTAGTAAAACTTTTCCAGATACATACAATATTACTAATTCTATTACTCACAAATATACATTTACAGATACAGTAACAACAGAAACATATACTCCATTAGATATTTATGAAAAAACTGATGATTCATTAAATGTAAATGAATATTATATTAATAATAGTACAACTCCTTATAATGTTTTAGATGGAACATTAAATCGTGGTATTATTAGAAGTCATATTAAAAATATTAAAGTATGTGGTAATAATTCATCTAATAATACAATTTTTGATAATTATGTTTTAATAATAAATCAAATTATAAGTTCTAATATTATAAGAATTGGATTAAAAAATAATGAACAAATTCCTATTTTATATAGAAATTATTATCAAATTAATAAAGTAATATTAATTAATAATGAAAAAATAAATATTATAAAAACTATTGAATATAATGATTTGTATTATGAAATTTCATTACATTACGAAGATAGTTTTAATATTAATATTAATATAATACCTTATCATTCTATTAGTTTTGTTTATTCAAATACAAAAAAAAATCAAAATAAAATTAACATTTATAAATATAATTTTAATTTAAATGACTTATATAATAAATGTATTACTATTAATTCTTTTGCAACAATTGAATCTTTAACTAACAAAGAATATATTAATGAAATTGCTAATATAAATTCACAACAAGATAATATTGATATATATAATATTGAAAATGTTAAATCTAATTCATCTAATGATTATAATATAGTTATTGATGTTGAATCATATTTATTAAAAAATTTTCAATATATATATAATATATCTGGATTTTATATTGTAAATGATAATATTAATAATATTGATATAATTAATAATTCTATTAAATATATATCAAATTTCTTAGATTTAAATAATAAAGGTAATATTACAAATATAACTTTATTACAACAATTACAAAATTATATATTAATATTTACAAATACTTTTAATGATAAACTAAATACACATATTAATAATATTGAAAGCAAATATAATAAAAAATGTTATATTATATATAGTAATAATATTATTTATAAAAATATTAGTAATTATGAAATACAAAATATTAATATTTCACATTTAATTATTAAATGTACAGCAACAAAATCAAATAATTTATTTGTAATTCATAATTCTTATCCAATTCAAAATAATACAACAATTATTTTTAATAAAAATATAAAAGAAATTAATAATCTTATTGTAAATCAACAATATGTTATTAAAAATTTAAATAATAATACATTTAAATTATATCATTATGATAATAATACTTTACTTGAAATAAATGAAGATATAACAAAATCTATTGATTTACAAACTAATATTACATCATCTGTATTATCTTCTTGGAGACCTATTCATTTTTATAATTTAATTGAATATGTATTTGATTTTATAATACTTAATTATTATAATATTTATGATATTTGGAATTATGATAATAATGCTACTATATCTCAATATTTAAATAATGATATAAATGAATTTAAATTTAATATTTCTTTACAACAAGAAACACAAAATTATTTAAATAGTGATTATATTAAAGATTATATTTTAATTACATGGTTATTATATTTATCAAATAATGAATTAACACACAATCAAACACAAATAATAAATATTATGAAATATACTAATTTCCCTATTAGTTTTAATATTGACTATCCTTATACATTATATAATTATATTGATAATATATCATTATTTAAACCAATAAATTCATTAACTATTTCGACATCATATATTACACCAAATATTGAAATTATTTATGATATTATTGATGAACAAATAATAAATAATTTTATTGTTAATAAATTGATTCAATTTCCATTAGAAAATAATATTGGACAAATTATTTTATATGGCATGAATAATAATTATACTTCATATGATGATGATTATTACTCATATATTACACACACTGATTTAATTATTTATAATTCCGATAACAGTTTTATCCATAATTTTACTAATAATACTCCTTATAGATATTATAAATTTATAATTAGATCACAAGGTTTATTAGAATATAATTTTAGTCCTCTTAGTATGACTAATATTGTACTAAAAAATAACAATGATTTTATAGATATTCAATATAAATATCATAATACATATGATACATTTAAATATATTCCATTTTCAGTTTTAGATACAATTATACAAGATGAAACTATTACACTTAATTTTAATACTGAAACATCAATTATTACATTTAATACAAATATTTCAAAAATTATTACTTATTTTAATATTATTTCGGAAACTACAATTAAATTAGTTCAATTATATGGTATTTTAGATAATAATGAAATATTAATTAATAGTTATGATAATGTTAATCTAACAAATAATATTATAAATACTTTTACAAATGAAACTTCTTATCAATATTATAAATTTAAATTAATATCTTTATTTAATAGTTTAGATATTAATACTAATAATAACATAATTATTAAAGGTTTAGTTGTTGGTAATATTTATAAATATGACTATAATAAATTATATATTGAAGATAATAATTATATTGTAGATGTAGTTGATAAAGATATTTATTATGAACTTATATTAGAATATGATTTAATAAATTCACATTTAAAAGGTGAAAATATTATTATTATGGAACCTGAAATAGAACATAATATGTTTAATACTCAAAATATTATTATTAATGGTGAATGGCATACAAGATTATTTTATGAAGGAAACTATTCAATTTATAATCAATCACATAACACATATACTTTATATAAAAATCAATATAAAATATTTGAAAATATTATTTTAGATAATAAAGTAATTACTCAAATACACTCAAATAATAATTTAATTAATAAACGTAATG